>Ga0316207_10002130_pt1 | contig 21399 bp, 17 predicted proteins | sample 6weekpyrite_MG_FD_204943 | JGI IMG/M metagenome (GOLD analysis project Ga0316207, IMG submission 204943) | Microbial mat bacterial communities from mineral coupon in-situ incubated in ocean water Damariscotta River, Maine, United States -... | ecosystem: Environmental > Aquatic > Marine >...
TATTTTCGTATTGGCTGATTTTCCTTTCTGTTATTAGAACGACACTGCAAAAACCGTTTCTTGCGATGTCTCGTTCGGCCACTACCTATGATGTTATCCCTGATGCAACAGTCGTGGTCGATAGTTATGGAGAAGTACGCCAGGCTAACCAAAGTGCTGCGCGTCTTGCGGGTCTTGAAATGGGGCAATTGGTAGGTAGCAATTGCCACGATTTATTTCATCCTCATGTTCCAGATAAAGGCATATGCCCCATATGCCAGTCAATGCGTTCAGGAGATAGCTCGGAAATACAAGCCAGGGAATACCAGAAAGAGAGTAAATGGTTTGTTTATACGCATGCACCCATCAATGAATTACACGGACTGGAAGGCACTGTCGAAGTTATTCGTGATATCACCAATAAGGTTGAGGAAAGAAATAAGTTAAGTAAGCTGACTGCGCTAAAAAATACCATTGTTGAGAACCTGCCGATGATGCTGTTTGTGAAGGAAGCAGGAACAAACTGTTATGTTGAATGGAATAAAGCTGCAGAAGATATGACAGGGCAGTCAAAAGAATCCATGCTGGGGCATACTGACTTCGAGTTTTGGCCAGAAGAAGAAGCCGAATTTTTTATTAAAAAAGATAAAGAAGTTCTGGATGGTGGTGAGCTACTCGAGATTCCTCAAGAACCCCTCACAACTAAAAGTGGGGTTATCCAGTTACATACCAAAAAAATCCCTATCTATGATGACAAGGGTGAAGCCAGTTATTTACTTGGAATATCAGAAGATATTACCGAAAAATTACAGGCCGAAGAATTGTTTCGCCACAGTCAAAAAATGGATGCCCTGGGGAATATTACGGGAGGTGTTGCTCACGATTACAATAATACCCTCGGCGTTATTCTCGGTTTCTCAGAGTTAATATTGAAAGATGACCTGGATCGCCAGACGATCAAGAATTTTGCTGAACAAATCCATAATGCAGGTGAGCGCGGGGTCAAGCTTACACAACAACTTTTAAGCACCTCGAAAATGAAACTGGCCTGTGACGAATTGGTCAATGTTAATACCTTGTTGCAGGAAGATGCATTAATGCTGGAAAAAACGCTTACCGCACGGATTGAATTAGCGCTGGATCTTGAGCCTAAGCTGTGGGACGTCTACCTGGATAAGAACGATCTTGAAGATAGCATTCTAAACCTCAGTATTAATGCAATGCATGCTATTGAAGGAGCCGGGCGCTACACGATTGCAACACGTAATGAGGTTCTGGACGAGTATGACGCACATGCTTTAGGACTTGAGCCGGGTGAATACGTCAATCTCGTTTTTTCAGATACCGGCAGCGGTATGACGAAAGAAATCGTTGATAAGGTCTTCGAGCCTTTCTTTACGACCAAAAAAAGCCAGGGAACAGGGTTGGGTCTTAGTCAGGTATATGGTTTTGTTCAACGAAGTCGTGGTGGTATCAACATTCTTTCGACCCCCGGGCATGGTAGTCGTTTCAGTATCTATCTGCCTCGTGTAAACCATGATGCTGGCAAGTTAACCGAACAAATCACTCGCGATGAGGATAGTTTGGCGGGCGATGAGGCAATTCTGCTCGTGGATGATGAGTCCGCGCTATTGGAATTGAGCAGGTTGTTACTGGCTGAGAGTGGCTATAGCGTAACCGCAGTAAACTCCTCTGAGAAAGCATTGTCTGCGCTATCTGAGCGGCAATATGACCTTGTGATTAGTGATGTTATTATGCCGGGGATGAGCGGCTTTGAGCTCTCCAGGCTTGTTGCCCGGGATTATCCAAATACCAAACTGCAGTTAATCAGTGGTTTTAGTGACAACCTGACTGAAGAGGTGGAGCCTCACTTGCGTGAAGGACTACTTAAGAAGCCATTTAGTCGCGAAGAATTCCTAACCCGAGTACGCCAGGTACTTGATAGTTGAGTCCGTATAATCTCCACATATTTCATAGTATTACGTGCTGTATTTGTTGCTTGCCGTTGTCCGTTGCGTAGGCTAGTATGCGCCGACATTGACTATTTACGGTGAGAAGAACGATGAGCCTGAAGTGGACAGATACATTGGATATTGCCATTGAGCTGGACGAACATTATCCAGAGATTGACCCTAAAACGGTGCGGTTTACCGACTTGCACAGCTGGGTCTGTGAGCTTGATGAGTTTGATGATGACCCCGAGCGCAGTGGCGAGAAAATCCTCGAAGCGATACAGATGGCCTGGATAGATGAGCGTGACTGATCTTTCTCGATAAAAGCTCGTTTCAGGCATTGTCTAGGCGTTGAACTGCGGCTAAAATACAGCCTGTTTTCCCCCGTAAACCCGCGTATCTTCGCGGGTTTTTGTGTTATTGTTACAACCTTATGTGGAGTTTCCCGAAATTATGACAACTGAACGTACACTCTCAATCATTAAGCCAGATGCAGTCGCAAAAAACGTGATTGGTGAGATCTACAGCCGCTTTGAAAAAGGTGGTCTGCGCATTGTTGCTGCGCGAATGATACAGCTTGGCCGTGAACAGGCTGAGGGCTTTTATGCTGTGCACAAAGAGCGGCCTTTTTTCAATGATTTGGTTGATTTTATGATTTCTGGCCCGGTCATGGTTCAGGTGCTGGAAGGTGAAAATGCCATTAGCAAGAACCGTGAGTTAATGGGTGCCACCAATCCTGCTGATGCTGAAGCGGGAACGATTCGCGCCGACTTTGCTCAAACGGTTGATGAAAATGCTGTACACGGTTCAGACGCGATTGAAACTGCCAAGGTTGAAATCGCCTATTTTTTTGGTGATGACGGTGTGTGTGAGCGTATTCGCTGAGATACAAACAGGGTTAACTGACCGGAGCCTGACGGTATGTCAGAACAGGCAGTAAAAACCAATTTACTCGGTCTTGATAGATCGGCAATGGAGGCCTTCTTCTCAGAAATGGGGGAGAAGGCCTTTCGTGCTTCTCAAGTCATGAAATGGATTCATCAGCATCGCGTCAGTGATATCAATGAGATGACCAATCTTAGCAAGAAGCTTCGCGACAAGCTTAGTGAGGTTGCTGAGGTCCGCTTACCTGAAGTTATTGTTGATCAGCGCTCGGAAGATGGCACACATAAGTGGTTATTACGCCTGGATTCGGGGAACAGTATTGAAACGGTGTTTATTCCCGAGGCTTCGCGTGGCACGCTGTGCGTTTCATCACAGATTGGTTGTGCACTTGATTGTAGTTTTTGTTCCACGGGCAAACAGGGTTTTAACCGTAACCTGACAACGGCCGAGATTATCAGCCAGGTGCTTGTCGCGAATCATGCACTCGGGTTTGACCCGGATGGAGAACGCGCTGTCACCAATATTGTCATGATGGGGATGGGCGAACCGCTGCTGAATTTTGACAATGTCGTGAGTGCCATGAATATCATGCAGGACGATTTTGCATATGGTTTGTCAAAGCGTCGAGTCACCTTGAGTACAGCAGGCGTTGTACCCGCATTGGATCGTCTGCGTGAGGTGTCAGGGGTGAGCCTGGCGTTATCATTGCACGCACCAAATAATGAATTGCGTGATGTATTGGTGCCATTGAACAAGAAGTACCCGATAAAAGAAGTCCTTTCAGCATGTAAACGTTATATTGAGGACAATAAACGTAAAAACGTGACTATTGAATACGTTATGTTGAAAGACATTAATGACAGTGATGAACATGCGCGGCAATTGGTAAAAGTATTAAAAGGGATACCGTCAAAGGTTAACCTGATTCCGTTTAACCCGTTCCCGGAAACTGATTATCAGCGCTCTTCACAAACGAGGATTAATCGTTTTCGTGACATCCTGGTTAAAAATGGATTAGTGACGATTACACGCCGTACACGCGGCGATGATATCGATGCCGCGTGTGGCCAACTGGCAGGTCGTGTTAAGGATAAAACGCGCCGTACCCAGCAGCGCGTACAAATGCAGTCTGGAGCAAAGTAGTATGAAATCAGGAACTCTCACAGCACTTATTATTTTTGGGCTGACATTACTTGCATCGGGTTGTACATCAACAGGGGGTGCCTCGGCTGATGCAGACGCCGAGGCAGAAGAGCTTCGTGTTACACCGCAAGGCAACCGTCTTGCCGAGACCAATGTAAAACTCGGTGTCGGTTATTTTCAGCAAGGCAACTATGAATATGCATTAAAGAAATTCCGTAAAGCGCTTGCCATCGATGACAGTCTACCCAGTGCCCATTATGCCATTGCCTTGTTGTATGACAGGTTGGGTAAAACCAAGGCAGCCAAACAGCATTTTGAACAGGCAATTTCGTTAAATTCCCAATACTCTGATGCATATAATGCATACGCGGCCTTCCTGTGTCGCGATAAGGACTATGTAAATGCGGATAAAAATTTCCGCAAGGCACTGTCAAATCCATTGTACCGCTCACAACAACTGGTAAGGATTAACGCGGGCTTGTGTGCCATGAGAGACAATAATTATAACGGCGCGGAGGAATATTTTCGAACTGCTCTGCAAGCCAACCCGAGGTTGCAAACAGCTTTGTTCCAGATGGCGAATATATATGTTGCAACGGATCGGCACCTTCAGGCACGTGGTTATATCCAGCGTTTTGCAGCCGTTGGCAAACATAACCCGCAAAGTCTGTTGTTGGGCGTTAAAATTGAACGTGTACTCGGTGACAAGAACGCACTGGCAAAGTATGCCTTGTTGCTGCAAAAGCGGTTCCCTGATTCTGATGAAACACGCGAGCTACTTGACTCGGAGCGACGATGAATAATGCAGTAGAAAATGTAGCTGTTGCGCAGCAGCCTGAGGGACAGGCGGCCTTTTCATTTGGGCAGCGCTTACAGACGGCAAGGCGTGCTGTAAACATGTCACGCCTGGATGTGGCCAGGGAGTTGAGGCTGGGCGTTGATATCATTACAGCACTTGAGGAAGAAGACTTTGAGGCATTAGGTGCCCCGATCTTTGTAAATGGTTACCTGAAAAATTATACGCGACTGGTAAAAATCCCGGCTGAGCCTGTGTTGGCAGCGTATAGCCAGGTCCAGGTTGAGTCACCGCGGTTAATTGCCGACACCATACCTCCTCAGACGAGTAGTTACAGCCGCTTCCTGGTCAGGCTTGCGAGCCTGTTAATTGTCCTGACATTACTTGCAGGACTGGTTTCATGGTATCAGAGTAGTGACTTCTCATTTTTTACAAAGCTTGGTGGTAACCCTGAACCTACTACCCAGCCTGCCCAACTAACACCTCTTCCCGAAATCAAACCGGAACCGGAAGCACTACCGGTAGTGGCTGATGCTGAACCCGCAGCAGAGTTACCGGTTGAAACGGTTGCACCCGAAGAGCTGGCAGACGCCATTTCCGAGGAAGCGGAAACGGTTCAAGTTGTTGAAGTTGAGCCGCCTGCCGAAGTTGTCCAGCCCGTTGATAAAGGTGATGAGTTGACACTGATTTTTAATGCTGACAGCTGGACAGAAGTGACAGACGCATCGGGTGAGCGGCTGGTCTATGACTTATGGCGTGCGGGAAAACAGAAAATCGTCTACGGCCAGTCCCCATTCACGATCTTTATCGGTAACGCGAGCGGCGTAGAAATCAAGTACAATGGCGAGTTATATGATTTTTCAAAACACGCCAACAAGAACCTGGCACGGTTTGCACTTGGTAGTGCAAGTGATGCAGGTCAGAGATAAGCAATGACTTTCAGAGTTGAAATTAAACGCCGCAAGTCTCGCCAGATAATGGTTGGCGATGTAGCTGTCGGTGGCGATGCACCCGTTTCGGTGCAGAGCATGACCAATACAGAGACCTGTGATGTTGATGCGACAGTCGCCCAGTTGAATGCATTGCAACGTGCGGGTGCTGATATTGTTCGCGTATCGATTCCTACGATGGATGCCGCAGAGGCATTTGCCCAGATACGCAAACAAGTCGACCTGCCACTTATTACAGATATTCATTTTGATTATAAGATTGCCCTGCGCGTTGCGGAGTTGGGTGCGGATTGCCTGCGTATTAACCCAGGCAACATTGGCCGCGAAGAGCGTGTTCGTGCAGTGGTTGATAGTGCGCGAAACCATGACATACCCATACGCATTGGTGTGAATGCAGGTTCGTTGGAAAAAGATCTACAAAAAAAATATGGCGAGCCAACACCCGCGGCACTGGTAGAGTCTGCAATGCGACACATTGATATTCTCGACAAGCTCGACTTTCAGGAATTTAAAATCAGCCTGAAAGCCTCGGATGTACATACGACTGTTGCGGCTTATCGTGAACTTGCAGGTCAAATAGACCAACCGCTACACCTGGGTATCACTGAGGCAGGCGGCGCGCGTTCAGGTGCTGTGAAGTCTGCTATCGGCCTTGGCATGCTATTAAATGATGGCATTGGTGATACGATTCGCGTTTCCCTTGCAGCTGACCCTGTTGAAGAGGTCAAGGTGGGCTTTGATATCTTGAAGAGTCTGCATATTCGTAGCAAAGGCGTGAATTTGATTGCCTGCCCATCTTGTTCACGGCAACAGTTCGATGTCATCAAAACGGTCAATATGCTTGAGGAACGTTTTGAGGATATTCTTGAACCCGTTGAGGTTGCAGTGATTGGTTGCGTCGTGAATGGTCCGGGTGAGGCACGTGAGGTTCATGTCGGATTAACAGGGGGTTCTCCAAACCTCCTGTATATAAATGGTAAACCCCATCACAAGGTCGAAGACGAAGCACTGGTCGACGAGATAGAAAAGGCGGTGCGTGAATATATCGCTTCACGAAAAGAAGATGATGAGCAGGATGGGGCAATAAAGGTTACTGTGCAGTCCGCTTGAGAGTAGTGGGTTGCAAATTGAGATTTTGTAGAGGTTATTTAAGTTGGCTAAGAAGATCCAGGCGATTCGGGGTATGCACGACATACTGCCGGAACAGACACCGCGCTGGCAACACCTAGAGAAAACGGTTTCAGATATTCTTACCGCATATGGCTACGACGAAATTCGCATGCCATTGGTTGAAATGACAGAACTGTTTTGCCGGTCTATTGGTGAAGTGACAGATATCGTTGAGAAGGAGATGTATACATTCTCTGACCGAAACGGCGATAGCCTGACATTGCGTCCAGAAGGCACGGCTAGCTGTGTGCGTGCCTGTATGGAAAATGGCTTACTGCATAACCAGACACGTAAGCTTTGGTACCGTGGCCCGATGTTCCGTCATGAACGTCCACAAAAGGGACGTTATCGTCAATTCCACCAAATTGGCGTCGAGACCTTTGGCCTGGATGGCCCTGACATCGATGCAGAACTGATCTGTATGACAGCGAGACTTTGGCCTGCACTGGGGTTGAAGGGGATACGCCTTGAATTGAATTCACTCGGCAGTAGTGAAGCGCGTGCTGCATATCGAGACAAGCTGGTTGAGTATTACACTGCTCATGAGTCTGAACTGGATGATGACAGTAAGCGGCGTCTATCGACGAATCCTCTGCGCATCCTGGACAGCAAAAATCCTGATATGCAGGTGTTGAACGAAGCGGCACCCAAACTGGTTGACTATCTGGACGATGAGTCGCGAACACATTTTGATGGGCTCCTCGCACGTCTCGATGCAGTGGGTGTCGAGTACACGATTAACCCGCGGCTGGTACGTGGACTGGATTATTACTGTAAGACTGTGTTCGAGTGGGTCTCTGAAGATCTGGGTGCACAGGGTACAGTATGCGCAGGCGGACGTTTTGATGGGCTTGTTGAACAGTTGGGCGGCAAGCCAGTCAGTGCTTCAGGTTTTGCAATGGGTATCGAAAGATTAATTGCATTGCTTGAAGATAATGATGTTGCCGTTCCAGAAAATTCAATTCATGCCTACCTGGTGATGTTTGGTGATGCAGCCGAAGTGCGAGGTATGCAGCTGGCGGAACAGATGCGTGAGGAAGTACCCGGTTTGCGAATAGTCGTAAACAATGGGGGCGGCAGCTTTAAGAGTCAATTCAAACGTGCAGATAAAAGTGGTGCGCTGAACGCCATCATCTTGGGTGACGATGAATTGACAGCAGGTACCGTGGCAGTGAAAGATCTGCGCGGTGAAACACAACAGAAAACTATTTCACAGTCAGCACTGGCTGATTGTCTGCAGGACATTGTTCGGGGGTAACCGTGGCAGATCATGTAACAGAAGAACAACAAGTAGAAGCCATCAAGAAATGGTGGAAAGAGAATGGTATGGCTGTCATTGCCGGTCTGGTTATCGGTTTTGGTGCACTGTATGGGTGGCGCGCCTGGAACGAACACAAAGCCGACCAGTCTGCAGAGGCATCATTACTGTATGGAAGCTTCCAGGCGCAGTTGAAGCAGGGAGGTGCCGAGGCCAGCCAGAACGGTGACAAGATTATTTCTGAATACACAGCAACACCGTATGCCGCACTCGCTGCATTTGAACTTGCTAAATATGCCATTGAGAATAACGACCTTGCTGAAGCAAAAACAAGATTGCAGTGGGTGATCGACAATACGCGTCAAACCCAGATGAAGCACAGCGCTCAGTTAAGGCTTGCCTCAGTACTTTCTGCTCAAGGTGAGCACGACGCGGCGCTTGGTTTGTTAAATCTAGATGCTGTGGGTGGATACAAAGGTGCCTATGCAGAAATGCGTGGTGACATACTTGTCGCTAAAGGTGATACGTCGGGCGCACACGCCGCGTATGACCTGGCTTTACAAAGTGAAGGGTTATCTCCCGGTAACCGTGAAGTTGTGGAGGCTAAACGTGCAGATACACAGCCTGGCGTTATGCAAAAACCAGCGGAGGCTGTTAAATGAACATGCGGTTTCTGAATCGGGCAAGTTTGCTACTGATGGTCATGTCGCTGTCAGGCTGTTCGTCCCTGTCATCAGTTAATGAAAGCGTTACAGATTCATTGACCGGGTTATTCGAGGAAAAAGATACATCAGAGCCACCACGGGCGCTGAGTAAATTTAGTTCGAGCGTTAGTGTTCGCCAGTTATGGTCATCACAAATCGGCAGTAATTCAAAAAAGCTTTACGTGAAGCTGCAACCTGCGGTTGATGGTGACCGCGTGTATGCCGCAGGCATAAAAGGAAACGTTTCTGCCTATGATGTAAAAAGTGGTCGGCTGTTATGGCAAACCGATACGGCCGCACGTTTGCGCGGTGGTCCGGGTGTTGGCAGTGGACTGGTACTGATTGGCACCGCTGATGCAGAGTTGATAGCACTTGACGCACAAACAGGCAAAGAAAAATGGCGGGCATTGGCTTCTAGTGAAATATTAGCAGCACCCTCGGCTGCTGATGGGGTTGCGGTTGCACGTAGCATAGATGGGCGTATTTTTGGTTTCTCGGCGGAAGATGGAAAGCGATTGTGGATTCACGATAGCAGCGTGCCAGTTCTGACCTTGCGTGGCACGAGTGCTGCCGTGCTGTTCTCAGGTGGAGTCATTGCGGGCTTGGCGAACGGTAAAATGATCGCGCTACGACTTAAAGACGGTGCCTTGATATGGGAAACCCGTATCGCGATACCACGCGGTCGCTCTGAGCTTGAGCGTATTGTTGATATCGATGCTGATCCGATTGTCGCTGATGGTGTTATACATGTCGCGACCTACCAGGGGAACGTGGCCACGATTGCTCTGGAAAATGGCCGTGGCCTCTGGAACCGAAAGATGTCTACCCATGCGGGTATAGGTGCTGATGTTAAAAGTCTCTACGTGACAGATGCGAACAGTGAAATCTGGTCGCTGGAACGTCGTAGTGGCTCATCTTTCTGGAAGAATGACAAACTTCGCGCCCGAAAAGTGACTGCTCCTGTTGCGGTAGGTGAATACGTTGTGGTGGGTGATCTCGCTGGCTATATTCATTTTCTAAAACGTGACAGTGGTGCATTTGCTGCGCGCATCAATGTTGGTAAAAGTCCGATCATAGCTGCACCGGTTGTGTCAGGAAACACCGTGTTTGTCAGTAACAGCGCAGGTCAACTTACCGCCATTCGTGTTGGCGGATAACCCCGGTTTAATCAATGAAACCTGTTTTAGCACTTGTTGGCCGGCCGAATGTCGGTAAGTCAACGCTCTTCAATCGCCTGACGCGAACGCGTGATGCTATCGTTGCCGATCAGCCGGGCATGACCCGTGATCGCAAATATGGTACGGCTGAGTTTGCCGATCAGGAAATGATTGTGATTGATACGGGTGGGCTAACTGGTGATGAAGGCATCGATGAGTTAATGGCGGGTCAGGCCATGCAAGCAGTCGATGAAGCCGATGTCGTCATGCTGCTCGTTGATGCACGTGATGGCCTCACGGGCAGTGACGAACAGATTGGTTCCCACCTGCGTAAACTGGGTAAGAAGGTCATTCTTGTCATGAACAAGGCGGACGGCGTAAATATCGATATGCTGACTGCAGAATTTTATGCGTTAGGGTTGGGCGAGCCGGTTGCGGTGTCAGCGGCGCACGGTCGAAACATGGGTGAACTTGAAGATGCCGTAGCGGCCGTATTGCCAGCCGTTGAACCCCCTACAGATAGCGATGCAGATGAAGACGAAACGGGCAAGGGTGTACGTATCGCCCTGATCGGTCGACCTAATGTCGGTAAATCCACCCTGGTCAATCGTATTCTTGGTGAAGAGCGGGTACTTGTCTACGATATGCCAGGCACGACACGTGACAGTATCAGTATTCCTTTTGAGCGCCGTGGAAAGCAATACACACTGATTGATACGGCGGGTGTACGTCGTCGCGGAAAAGTCCATGAGACCATTGAGAAGTTTAGCGTTATCAAGACGCTTCAGTCGATCAGTGAAGCGAATGTCGTTATTACCGTTTTTGATGCGTCTGAAGGGATCACAGACCAGGATATCAGTTTGCTTGGTTTTGCACTTGAGCAAGGTAGGGCGCTGATCATCGCCGTGAATAAGTGGGACGGACTTGAATCGCATGAACGTCAACGCATCAAGGATGAGTTGGATCGTCGTCTCGCCTTTATCGATTTTGCCGATATTCACTTTATTTCAGCCTTACATGGCACTGGCGTTGGTAATTTGTTTGGTGCCATTGACAAGGCCTACCGCTCTGCCATGGTCAAGATCCCGACGCCACGCCTGACACGGATCCTTGAAGATGCCACCCAGGCGCATTCACCACCGATCGTGCGTGGACGTCGTATTAAACTGCGATATGCTCATCAGGGTGGTCAAAACCCACCGATCATTGTTGTCCATGGCAACCAGACAAAGAGTATCCCGGATAGTTATAACCGCTACCTGGTAAATACTTTCCGTAAAGTTCTTGATCTGCACGGGACGCCTTTACGTATTGAATATCGAAGTGGCGATAACCCGTTTGAAGGTCGCCGCAACAAGCTGACCAAGCTTACCCCCCTGCAGCGTCATAAGCGTAAGCGAAGCAAAGCGAATAAGCGCGACTCCTGAATAACGGTTGACCACTATAGCCTTTAGTACTGGTATATTGGTCACACTTTATTCTTTAAAACCTCATAAATTTCATTTACCTGCATGATATTGTCGTGAAACAATGCTAGTCTGATAGTTGACCAATAAAAACAGGGACTGGCAAGTTGATTGCCAGAAATGCTATGGCGCAATCGCATGCCAATATTAGTGTTGCTGATCGGCGGCTTGGATTACAGGAAATGATCCAGGAACTGGTTGATGATGGACGTATAACGGCAGAACTTCAGGAAAACTTTCTGGTTCCAGCAAGAAGTACTCAGCTAGATATTCACCCACTTTCACTTATTGCCCAGCAAGAATGGAATGATCTAAAACGACCGGGCCAAAAGCTCGATCTTGAAACACTCTCACAATGGTTGGCTGAATCGGTTGGTTTGCCATATATGCGCATTGACCCACTTAAGGTCGACGTGGGAAGTGTCACAGCGACCATGTCTGTCGCCTACGCATCGCGCTATAAAATACTTCCAGTGATGGTGGATGCCTCGAAGTTAACTATCGCAACAGCTGAGCCTTATGTGCGTAGTTGGGAAGCAGAACTGCAACATGTTACCGAGCTCGAAATTGTGCGTGTTGTGGCAAATCCGTCTGATATAACCCGTTACCTGGAAGAATTCTACAGCGTTAGTTCCTCTATCCGTCGTGCAACATCTGAAAATGAAGGTGGCATTCCAGGCGTTACAAACTTTGAGCAGCTTGTCGAACTGGGTAAGAGTGGTCGACTCGATGCGAATGACCAATCGGTTGTCCATATCGTTGACTGGTTACTGCAGTATGCATTTGATCAACGTGCCAGTGATATCCACCTCGAACCGCGGCGAGACATGAGTAATATCCGTTTTCGTATCGACGGTATCATGCATACCGTATATGAAATGCCGACACCTGTGCTGAATGTGGTGACCAGTCGCCTCAAGGTACTTGGTCGAATGGATGTGGTTGAAAAACGTCGGCCGCAGGATGGCCGTATCAAGAGCAAGACTCCTGATGACAAAGAGATAGAGCTGCGCCTCTCGACCATGCCGACGGCCTTTGGTGAAAAACTGGTGATGCGAATCTTTGATCCGAATGTCTTGGTCAAGGACTATGCCGAACTTGGTTTTACTAAGAAGAATATTGCCGACTGGCGTAAGATGATTACCAATCCATACGGGATTATTCTAGTCACCGGGCCGACGGGTTCAGGTAAAACCACCACGCTTTACTCAACGCTTAAGCAACTGGCCAAGCCAGAAGTAAATGTCTGTACCGTAGAGGACCCAATCGAAAATATTGTGCCTGACTTTAACCAGATGCAGGTACAAACTAATATCGGCGTGGATTTTGCGGCAGGTATCCGGACATTGATGCGTCAGGATCCCGATATCATCATGGTTGGTGAGATTCGTGATAAGGAAACAGCCGATATGGCTATCCAGGCTGCCTTGACGGGGCACCTTGTGCTTTCAACATTGCATACCAATGATGCCTCCGGTGCTGTACCACGTTTGCGTGATATCGGTTTGCCGGCCTACCTTATCAATGCGACAGTTATCGGGGTAATGGCTCAGCGCCTTGTTCGCACCTTATGCCCACATTGCAAAGCACCTACAGAGATTGACGATGATATATGGAGTGGTCTGACGTCACCGTGGAAACTAAGTGGTGAAAAGCACTTCTTCAAGCCGGTTGGTTGTGATGAGTGTCGTCATACAGGGTATCTGGGTCGAATGGGGATCTATGAAATCATGTTGTTGGATCAGAAATTACGTAGCCAGATAGGACCGGAAAGTACTACGCTTGAGATTCGAAAGGCAGCGGTTAAGCAGGGGATGACTCGCTTGAGAATAGCGGGTGCCAGTAAAGTGGCGATGGGACTGACAACAGTAGAAGAAATCCTCAAAGTTGTGCCCCCTGATGAAGAAATATAATTACCTGCAAGTGATTGAGTAATGCGCTACCCGGTTAACTTTCAACTTGCGAATAATTGTTACTAATCAACTCGGTAGGGAAGATTGTCAGTATGGATATTTCAACGATTGTATTGCTTGTCATTATCGCCATCGTGGTGTTTTATTTTATTGGTATTTTCAACCAACTGGTTGCGTTAAAGAACCGATACAAGAACGGTTTTGCACAAATAGAAGTCCAGCTTAAGCGGCGCTACGACCTTATTCCAAACTTGATTGAAACAGCCAAAGGCTTCATGGCACATGAAAAAGAAACACTTGAAGCTGTCATTGCTGCGCGCAACAGTGCAGCGAATAATCTTGCCCAGGCCGCTAGCCATCCAGGTGATGTTGATGCGATGAAAAGCCTGGTGGGTGCCGAGGCGAACCTGGCCGGGGCGATGGGTCGATTCAACATGCTTATGGAAGCCTACCCGGATATCAAGTCCAATGAAAACATGATGCAATTGAGTGAAGAATTAACCACAACAGAAAACAAAGTGGCTTTTGCTCGCCAGGCCTTCAATGACATGGTTATGGCCTACAACACGTATAAACAGTCTTTTCCTCAAAACATGGTGGCGGGCCCATTTGGCCACAGCGCTGATGCAGGTCTGCTTGAGTTTGATGACAGTGAGGCAATTCAGGAAGCGCCAAAAGTTTCATTCTAAGCGGCATCTGTCAGCGTTGTTGTTATGGATTTTTTTCAGCACCAGGACCAGGCACGTAGCCAGACACGAAAACTGATTGTCCTGTTTATCCTGGCCGTACTCTCACTTATTGTGATAACAAACCTGTTGATCATGTTTGTGTTTGGCTATGCCAACAGTGATGCGCTACTTAATGAAAATATACTTGATCAATTTGACTGGGATGTCTTTATTGCCGTCGCCGTGGTGGTATCGCTTGTTGTGCTGATTGGCAGTTTATACAAAATTGCCGAGTTGTCATCAGGTGGCACAGCCGTCGCAGAAGCCCTCGATGCCAAACTGATTGTAAGGGGAACATCAGATCTAAATCAGCAACGTGTGCTGAATGTTGTCGAGGAAATGGCGATCGCCTCGGGCACACCTGTGCCACCTGTCTACTTACTTGATGAGTCGGCGATCAATGCCTTTGCAGCAGGCTTTTCCCCCAGTGATGCAGTCATAGGCATTACTCGAGGGGCTGTTGATGTGTTAACACGTGAGCAGCTACAGGGTGTTATTGCTCACGAATTCAGTCATATTCTGAATGGTGATATGCGCCTCAATATCCGCTTGATTGGCGTATTGCACGGGATCCTCGTGATAGGAACAATTGGTTACTACATGATGAGAGGGAGTTCGCGTAGTCGCGACAAGGAAGGTGCAGGACTTGCCTTGCTTGGACTTGGCCTGATGGCAATAGGCTATGCCGGCACCTTCTTCGGCAACATGATTAAGTCAGCGGTCAGCCGTGAACGCGAATACCTTGCAGATGCCTCGGCTGTTCAATTTACCCGTAACCCGGATGGAATCAGTGGTGCACTTGTTAATATCGGTGCAAGTCAGTTTGGTTCAACCATCAATAATCCTGAAGCGCCTGAAATCAGTCATTGTCTATTTGGGCAAGGCGTAGAAGGTTTTTTTACGGGTTTGTTTGCTACTCATCCTCCATTGGCTGAACGCATCAAGCGTGTTAAGCCTTCGTGGGATGGCAGATTTATCGCAAATAAGCGTGCTCAGAAACCAGCCGATAGCCAAGAACCTGCCACTGCTGATGGACAAGATAGAAAAGCATCATTAGCAATCACAGCCGCTGCAATACTGGCAGCAAATACAGACGGCCTAAACCGGGAGCAACTGGAAGCAGCTACTTCGATACTCGGACGATTGCCGCAGACGTTTCGTGATTCAGTACAAGACCCCTATGGTGCACGTGCAGTTATCTACGTATTAGTACTGGATACGGATGAACAAATACGTCAGCGTCAATGTTCACACCTTGAATTCAATGCCGATAAAGGCATGAATGAATCTGTGGCAGCCCTGTATGCTGATCGGACCAAACTGGAAGAAGACGCATTCCTTCCTCTTATCGAAATGGCTTTACCCTCATTGCGACAGTTATCAAAACCTCAATATGAACTTTTTGTGAAGATACTCGAACGTCTGATTGATATGGATGGACGTGTCAGCCTGTTTGAATGGATAATGAGTAAAATTGTTCGTCATCATCTTGATGCTATCTTCTCGGGTAAGGCTGCTGTACGAGCAAAGTACCGATCGGTTAAACAGCTTACCAGTGAGATCGGCTTGGTGATAAGTTTGCTGGTATGTAACAGTCGACAGGGCAGTGTAGGGCGTGAAGAGAATTTTGGTTCTGCATGCAACGCACTTGGCCTTGAGTCATTAGCCCTGATACAGGAATCAGAGATCGCATGGCACGCTGTTGATGCTGCACTTGATAAGCTGAATCAACTATTACCGATGGAAAAGCACCTTTTTATGAAGGCCTGTGCAGCCGCCATTATGGCAGATAGGATTGTTCAGCCCAAAGAAGCTGAATTATACCGAATGATTTCCGAGGTGCTGGATAGTCCTGTCCCCCCCGTTGGTCAGGGTTGAAGCCGTTGGTTAGCTGGTTCAGACGTGTTGAGAAAAAGTTTTGGTTCGACGCGATAGTTATTAAGGCTGACACCCCAGTGCAGGTGTGCGCCCGTAACACGTCCTGTCTTCCCCACGGTGCCAATTTTTTCTCCGCGTTTAACAAACTCGCCGGGGTTAGTGTCAATCTTGTCCATATGGCAATACATTGTGACAAGTCCCTGGCCATGATCAATGAATACAGTATTACCATTAAAGAAATAATCCCCCGTTTCAATAACGATGCCATCAGCGGGTGCAACAATTGGTGTTCCCAGTGGGGCGGCTATATCAAGACCGCTATGCGGTTTACGGGGTTGTTTGTTAAAGAAGCGACGCAGGCCAAACGGACTGCTGAAGGGGCCTTTAACGGGAAGGATGAAATCCGTGTGTTGTGTACCCGGTTGGCTCCAAAATTTTAATGCGGCGAGAATTTCTTTTTTATCCGCGCGGATCTTTTTTAAATCATCCGGGTTCGGATTGACCTTGCGCTTGTTTTTTATCGTCAAGTGTTGTGTTTTGTATTGTTTCGGCGAAACAGTAAATGATCGCCTAAAGGTCTTGCTTCCAGCATCTTTAATCTTGATAGAGTGCGTGCCGGTTTTTGCAGACAGGCTAATCCCGACTACAGCAACCCATTCATGCGAATTTTTAACAACCATGATCCGACGTTTATTGTAGTGGACCTCAGGCGCTGTGCTGGAGTTAGTACCCAGCGGCACGATAGCAACACCACCGGGAATAGGCTGATGCTGTGGTAGCGCAACGGCTATTGTCGGTGCCAGTAATAATGCAAATAGATAGAACATAAAACGCTTTGTCATGAGTCTTCGTATGTCTCCTCGACGCGGCAGAGCAGGCGACCTTTCTGCAGGCGTGTTTCAACAAGAGTATCTTTTTGTATGAGTGCAGCATCACGAATGAGTTCACCGCTTTGCGCATTGCGTGTTATGGCATAACCACGGCTGAGCGTGGCCAGTGGGCTGACGGCATCAAGTGTCCGGGTGAGGGAGGTAAGTTTTTCAATACGTTGGCGGTGCTTTTCTTGCATGCCCACACGCAGTCGATTGTCTAATGACGCCATGAGTTGTGACAGCCTGTTGATGCTATGTATAGGTGAGTGTTGCAACACCCTGGCGCGTAGCAGTTGTATTTGGCTGGCACGCTTTTGAAGCAACGATTGCTGATAGGCATGCAGGCGACGTTGTAAATCTGTAACAGTTCGCTCAGCGTGTTGCAGTCGTTGCGATGGTGATTTGAGGCGTGCGGATACCCCATCGAGGCGTTGTGCGTGTTGACGCAGGCGATTTTGAATCGTCATATCCAGACGGCGTTTCAGTGTAGAGAGTTTTTGTAGCCATTCTCCGCGATCGGGACTAAGCAGTTCTGCAGCGGCTGAAGGGGTCGGTGCGCGGACATCGGCAACAAAATCAGCAATGGTAAAATCGACTTCGTGTCCAACTGCACTGACGATAGGCAATTCACTGGAAAAGATTGTATGCGCCAGGTGTTCATCATTAAATGCCCACAGGTCTTCAAGTGATCCACCACCACGGCCAATGATGAGTACATCACATTCATTGCGTTCATTGGCGAGCTTGATGGCACGGGCAATTTTGCCTGCGGCGATTTCTCCTTGTACGGGTACCGGGTAGATCATGACCGGTATGCCGGGGAAACGTCTTTTCAGCACGGTTAGCATGTCATGAATTGCAGCGCCCGTTGGTGATGTGATAATGCCTATCTGTTTTGGCATCTCAGGCACTGCCTGCTTGTGTTTGGCATCGAACAGGCCTTCATTTCGCAGACGTCGTTTGAGTGCCTCGTATTCACGTCGCAGGGCGCCGTCACCGGCGTCCTCCATGTGTTCAGCAATCAGCTGAAAGTCACCACGTGCTTCATAGAGCCCGACATTGGCCCGCATCAGGACTTGCATACCGTTTTCAGGCTCAAAGTCGAGCAGGCGACGGCGCATACGGAACATGGCGCAGCGCACTTGTGCCTTGGCATCTTTCAATGAGAAATAGATATGACCGGAGGCGGGTTGGGCGAGGTTAGAGATCTCGCCTTCAACCCATATCAGAGGAAAGGCCTGCTCGAGCGTTTGGCGGACATCGCCCGTCAGTTCTGATACCGAGTAGATTTCGCGTTCGGGTGTGAGTTCATCGTATTCATCCATACCGTAAATGATAACGTGCATCGATACAAAGATCGAAGCCTGGCTTGGTGATGAACAGGCAAAAAAAAAGCCGGCAGAGGCCGGCTTTTCTTAATTTAGGCGAAGTAACAAAACTTATAGGCCAACGTCGGCCATGCCTGCACTCTTTTGCTCCATTGCCTGCTTCTTGCCAATGTGACCCTGGCTTTCAGCTTGCTTGGCCAGTTTCATGGCTTTAGCCAGATCACCCTTATGGTAGGCCTTTTTAGCCTTGCCAAGGATCTTGTAGCTGTCACGCCATTCACCACGGACTTTTTTGGCCGCTTCGATAGACTTAACAGCAGCCTGTACAGCACTGCCGACATCTTTCTTGCTTGGGGCTTTGCCTGAGTGGCCACCAGCAAAGGCAGCGCTTGAAAATGCAAGAGATGCAGCCGCGGCTAAAAGTACAATTTTTTTCATGGGTGGTTCTCCTCCGAGTAGTACATTGTTATTGTCGTAATATGTTATTTTGCTGGACTTTAAAGATACACTAATATCCGGTCCGGGTCGCCAGCGGACCCCCAAGTGGTACTGACGATTTCTATAGGCTATCTAGTTTACCCAGCCCACGTCAATCTCTATAATTATCTGCTAATTAACCGACCGCCCCGGTCGGCCTGACAAATGGAAGCCCTTTATGCGCATTATTGAAGAAGCCCTCACATTTGACGATGTTCTACTGCTCCCCGCGCACTCCACCGTGTTGCCTAAAGAAGTGAGCCTGGCAACGCGTCTAACCCGCGATATCACCCTGAATATGCCGCTTGTATCAGCTGCAATGGATACTGTGACCGAAGCACGGCTTGCAATTGCGATGGCGCAGGAAGGCGGGATGGGCATTATTCACAAAAATCTGACCGTTGAGCAGCAGGCCAATGAAGTCAGACGGGTGAAAAAGTTCGAAAGTGGTGTCATCAAGGACCCGATTACGGTTGCTCCAAGCATGAAGATTGGGGAACTTCTTGAATTAACTAGAAAAAATAATATTTCAGGTGTTCCCGTCGTCGATAATGGCGAACTGGTTGGCATTGTCACTAGCCGTGATGTCCGCTTTGAGACCCGTTACGATGCGCCGGTTTCTGAGGTGATGACCCAAAAAGACAAGCTGGTTACCGTGATGGAGGGTGCTAGCAAAGAAGAAGTCAGCAACTTGCTGCAAAAGTACCGTATCGAGAAGGTGCTGGTTGTGAATGACAAGTTTGAGCTGCGTGGACTGATTACGGTTAAAGACATCCAGAAGGCGACCGAGAAGCCGCTGGCGTGTAAGGATGACCAGGAACGCCTGCGCGTGGGGGCTGCGGTGGGGACGGCGATGGACGATGAGCGTGTTACTGCGCTTGTTGAGGCCGGCGTGGACGTGATTGTTGTCGATACGGCTCATGGCCACTCTCAGGGCGTCATCGACAAGGTTGGTTGGGTGAAGAAGACGTTCCCTGATGTACAGGTGATTGGCGGCAATATCGCAACGGCCGCCGCCGCTGAGGCCCTGCGAGACGCGGGGGCTGATGCGGTCAAGGTTGGTATCGGGCCAGGGTCGATTTGTACCACCCGTATCATCTCCGGTATTGGTGTGCCCCAGATTACGGCCGTGAGTAACGTCGCCAAGGCATTGGCAAAAGACGGTATCCCACTCATAGCTGATGGCGGTGTCCGATTCTCAGGCGATGTGGCCAAGGCAATTGCTGCAGGGGCCTATACCGTCATGATGGGCAGTATGTTTGCCGGTACTGAAGAAGCTCCGGGCGAGGTTGAGCTGTATCAGGGGCGTTCGTACAAGTCATACCGCGGGATGGGCTCGATTGGCGCGATGGGCCAGAAGGAAGGCTCTAGTGACCGTTATTTCCAGGAAAGCTCGGAACAGGACAAACTCGTACCGGAAGGTATCGAGGGCCGTGTCCCGTACAAGGGTCCACTGCTAAATATTGTTCACCAGATGCTTGGTGGTGTGCGTGCCAGCATGGGTTATACAGGCTGTGCGAATATCGATGAGATGCGCAGCAAGCCGGAATTTGTCCGAGTGACCAGCGCCGGGATGAGTGAGAGTCACGTGCATGATGTGACCATCACCAAGGAAGCGCCGAATTACCGCACCAGCTAGACTAGCTAGATACACAGGCGGGCCATGTGCCCGCCTTTTTGGTTTTGATGTAACAATTTAAGTTAAACAGGTTTCTTTCATGTCTAATATCCATGCCGATCGCATCCTGATCCTTGATTTCGGATCCCAGTACACCCAGTTAATCGCCCGCCGCGTGCGTGAGGCCGGCGTGTATTGTGAACTTTATGCCTGGGACATCACGGATGAGGATGTGAAGGCCTTTAACCCTTCCGGCATTATTCTGTCCGGAGGCCCTGAAAGTACCACAGGTGACGATGCCCCCGTTGCCCCGCAGACAGTGTTCGAACTCGATGTGCCGGTATTAGGTATCTGCTACGGCATGCAGACCATGTCCGCCCAGCTAGGTGGCAAGGTCGAGAATGCCGATCATCATGAATACGGTTATGCCAAGGTGCGTGCCCGTGGCCATACCGCATTGCTGAAAGATATTGAAGATGAGGTGACGGAAGAGGGTTATGGCCTGCTTGATGTATGGATGTCGCACGGTGACCGCGTTGTCGAGTTGCCAGAGGGCTTCAAGTTGATGGCCTCAACGGATTCTGCACCCATTGCCGGCATCGCCAATGAAGAAAAACAGTTTTACGGACTGCAGTTTCACCCGGAGGTGACCCATACCCAGCAAGGCCAGCGAATTATTGATCGCTTTGTACACGGAATTTGTGGTTGTGAGGCACTCTGGAACCCGAGCAATATTATCGAGGACGCCATCGCACATATTCGTCAGGCAGTAGGCGAGGAAGAGGTCGTACTTGGTCTCTCCGGTGGAGTGGATTCTTCCGTTGTCGCAGCCTTGTTGCACAAGGCAATCGGTGATCAACTGACCTGCGTGTTTGTCGATAATGGCCTGTTGCGTTTCAAGGAAGGCGATCAGGTCATGGCGACCTTTGCCAAGAACATGGGCGTCAAGGTTATCCGTGTCGATGCCGAAGATCGATTCCTGACGGCGCTGAACGGGCAAACCGACCCGGAACAGAAGCGTAAGATAATCGGCAACCTGTTTGTCGATATCTTCGAGGAAGAATCCAATAAACTGAGTAATGCGAAGTGGCTGGCACAGGGGACGATCTACCCGGATGTGATTGA
>Ga0316207_10002131_pt1 | contig 21398 bp, 8 predicted proteins | sample 6weekpyrite_MG_FD_204943 | JGI IMG/M metagenome (GOLD analysis project Ga0316207, IMG submission 204943) | Microbial mat bacterial communities from mineral coupon in-situ incubated in ocean water Damariscotta River, Maine, United States -... | ecosystem: Environmental > Aquatic > Marine >...
TGGTGGCTGGGGCCAAGCGTCAGCTTTCTCGCCAGAACAATCAAGTGTCATCGTAACGAGTTCCCGGCAACAAAGGGTCTGCGTCAGAAGGCCAGAGGATCGTGGATCGCGACCCCAATGAGCGACCTGGACCGTCATTGACGGCATCAGGTGCGATGGCCACGATGCGATCTAGCCTGCGGGAAGCGGTTTGAGTTCTGCGGCTTCGTCTCCGAACTTTCCGATGTAGGCCGTGGTCAGACCAAGGCATTCGGTTGACCCACATCGGCTCTGGTGTGGGCATTGATAAAATCCGTTGCGGTCAAATTCGATCCAGAAATTCGGGTCAATCAACAATGTAGGCTGGGCGTTGACCAACGCATCACCAAGATCACCCAGCATACACTCAGGGAAATTCTTTGCCTCAACATACCGTCCTGCCTCGCGGCATTTATGGATCGCCTCTTTGAGATAGGGGAGGATATCGCGGTGTCGCGCAGCCAGGTCCTTGGGGTCATTCTCAGCCATGGGAAAGAAGTTCCAGAATTCCATCTGTACCAACCGTTCAAGATGGGCCAGCGCGTCAACCATGCCCGGCAGAAGCGTGTAGCTCTGCGTTGTAATGACCGAATTGGTAATCAGCTTAACGTGGTCATACTGGTCAAGATGCTCCATCCCGCGCATCATTTTGTCCCAGGCGCCGTTGACCTGCGTAATCCGGTCATGGCTTTCGGCATCCGACCCTGCGACTGACACGAAGTATTCATCGACACCTGCATCAATCAGCCGGTCAGCATAATCAGTCCGCCCCAGATGCATGCCGTGGGTCTGAATCCGGACATGCTTGAAGCCCGCCGCCTTGGCTTTTCGGGCAATCTGCGGCAAATCCCGCCGCAAGGTGATCTCGGAACCCGTCAGCACAAGGCCTTCCCAGCGACCGGTCGCGGCCTGATCCTGACAAACCTGCTCCAAAGTGGCATCCGACGTCGGTGCAAGCCTGTCCATCGTCCCCTCGATCATACAATGCACGCATTTGAGGTTGCAACGGAACTCCATCGTCAATGAGACGTACTTCTCGTGATCGCGCAGGCTGAGTCCCTGAATGCGGTCAAGTTGTTCAACAGGGGTCGTCAGACCGACGCGCGTACCTGGCCCGCCAACAACTTTGACGGCCGATCGGGGATCATGGCTAGAGAAGGCCATAGAAACTACCTTTGGTTGGGCGGATTGCTGCACCATCATAGGCAAAATCCCAGCCGACGTCGAAAAGATGGTGATCAAACAGCGACTGGTGATCGCGCAGATGGTCACAAATACCTCGGGGGAACTCCAGCCTTTCGAGGAAATGATGCAGTTGAGCGGCCCTGATCCGTGAGAAGTAAATGCTGTCACGGAACCGCTTGTTTGCGACGACGATGGTTTTGACGCCCTCCATTTGAGGCCAGAGGAACTGGCTCATATCAACTTCGCGATAGGAAAAATGCACTGATTCCGTGATTTTGTCACGAATGGATTGTTCTTCCCGTGCCGCATCGAAGAAGAAATAGAAATTCCGCATCTCCAGTCCGGTGGCGCGCAGTCCATAGCAAATACCGCTGCTGACGTTTGAGCCGGGGTTCCCCATGTAGATGTCAATCTGATCCAGGGGTGTCCCTTCGAGATTGGCTGCCGTCAGCTCTACCGAGAACATGAAGTATGGCAGATCGTCTCGTGCTGGGACCGGACAATCAATCAAGTCTCTTGTGGCTTCGAGATAATCACTGATGCCATGGACGCGCGCTGCACGTTCGTAATCGTAGAAGTAGAATTCCCAGCTAAGCTCGCCATCGGCGAATTTGACGCCCCAAACGGTATTGAACCGCCCCCATCGTTCCTGAATGGCACGCATCAGCGGGCGCATCTTATCAGTAACGCCAGCCACTTCGAACGACTGATACAGCAATGCAGAGGTGCGTAAGGCACCCGGTGCCGGTGGTACCGGCATCTCAAACTCCCACTGGCAGTAGTCCCTGGCGGGATCGGATGGCCGTCTGCGTTCGGTCAGTTCAGGGATCATGGCGCCCTCCATAATAAATAGTCGCAAAAGGATCACCATTACGTCCGATGCCGCAGGCAAAATGACCGAGGTTCAGGTGCATGATATCTTGCAAATCGTCATCCTGCCCCTCCAGAAGGTCGGCCAGTCCGGGCATCTCCCCTACGGACAGGTTGGCATCCGCCAGATGAACATCGACCGAATGCCTGGGGCTGCCATCTTCGGTCACCTGCAGGACGTGGCCCCCATACAGAAGGCAATCCATCGCTGTCCTGCGCGCCGGGCTGTCTGGCAGGATATCGTCCAATATACCCACCTTGGCTGCATGCGACAGGTGGCTGATCCGCCTGTATCGGTTCACGCGGTTGTCGTGCTTGACCGCAAGAAAGGCCAGATCGGGATCTGGCGCGTTGGGCGGCGGGAACTCCAGATAGAGCTTGGTTCTGGAACCTGGCTCCATTCCCACATGCACTGCATTCGCGACATCAAGGTATGGGGCAAGCACAGCGCCATCCAACCCCAGGTCACTGGCGAGACCTTTGAACCGTGCCTTGGGACCGGGTAATAATGCCCGCCGCGAGAATGTCAGCAGATACCTGCCCCGCGTGATCCTGTCATTTTCGATCTTGAGGCTTTCTTCGCGAAGAGGTGGCAGCGTCAAACGCGCGCGGACTGCGCGATCAATCGCGGATGACCCCAGTGCCATGGTCTAACCTGACGCGCTGAATTGCAGCAGGCAGCGTTGACCGGCAGGCAGGCGGCTATCCGGGTTTGGCAACTCCAGGCGCACCCCAAAGGTTCCAGACGCTGCATCAAAGACCTGATCTGCAACCGTCACCTTGGCATCATAGCTGCCGCCGATAGGGGCGTTCGGCCTCACAGTCCCGATAGCTCCAAGCTGCACCAGGTCATAGACCTCGATCGGCAGGAACGCCTCTACATAAAGCGGGTCGAGCGACACGATCGACATCACATAGTCGTTCTGGGCAAGAAACTCGCCCGCGTTGGTGTTTCGCAACACGACGATCCCGTCAATCGGGCTGGTGATCGTGCGTTGATTAAGGATCACGCGCGCGCGGTCCAATTCCTGCTGGGCGATAGTTCGGTCCAATTCAGCTTGCCTTACCAGGCTTTCCGAAGCGACGAGTTCGGCCGTGACTTCGGCGAGTTGGTCGTCCGAAATGATATTGCGCTCGCGCAGTTCCAAAGAGCGTTCGTATCGTGTCTTGATCAAGTCACGCCGCGCAGTTTGCGCGTCCAGCGCGGCGGTCGAATTGGTGCGTGCTTCTAGCAGGGCAACATTGGCCCGCTCCACATCCGAAGACAGCCGAGCCAACACCTGACCGCGCGTCACACGATCACCGCGCCCCGCCATGGTTTCGGCAACAACGCCCCCTGTCGGGCTACTGACCAGCACGACTTCCGAAGGGTCCATAACACAGTCAAAGATGCCTGTGTCCTGTGCTGACGCGACCGATGCGGTCAGCACACCAATGATGGCGAATGTTCTCATTCCATTTCTCCTGAAAGTGCCAGAAGTCTATTGAGGTCCTGATCGGCGTCAAGCAAATCACGCCGAATCTGCGCATGAAGGCTTTCAACGTGTTTTTGCCGTTTGCGCAAATAGCGCCCCGCCGCGCGTGGCCCAAGAATGGACGAGACAAATGCTGCGCGCCGACGTAATGCCTTTGCCGCGTCGCCGCGCATCAGTTCGTCTTCCAAAGACAGAAATGCTTCGCAGCGGCCCGGTTGCCCCTGACGGCCGCAGCGACCTTCAAGTTGGCGATCAACCCTGCGGCTATCGTGGCGCTCGCTCAGGATCACATGCAAACCGCCACGCTCGGCGACGTCTTTAGTCAGTTTGATGTCAGTCCCCCGCCCGGCCATGTTTGTGGCGATGGTGACAGCACCTTCCTGCCCCGCCTGCGCAACGATCGCAGCCTCATCCGCATCTTGCGCAGCAGAGAGGACCTGATGCGGGATGCCCGCTTCGATCAACCGCTTGCTCGCCTCTTCCGAGGCCCCGACAGAGCGCGTCCCGATCAGGACGGGGAGTCCCTTTTCATGCAACTTTCGGGTGTGCTTTGCCACAGCGCGCCATTTGGCGGCTGCCTTGCGATAAACGCGGTCGGACCCGAATTTGCGGATGTCTTTCTTGTTTGTCGGAATGATCGTCACCGGCAGCCGATATACCGACCACAGCTCCCATGCCGCATCTGTGGCGGTGCCCGTCATCCCGCACAATCGGCCATAGCGGCGAAAAAAGCGCTGATAGGTGATCCGCGCAAGGGTTTCGCGCGGCGGGCTGGGTTCAAGTCCTTCCTTGATTTCCATCATCTGGTGCAATCCATCGGACCATGTGCGGTCGGGCATCGTGCGGCCGGTGTTTTCGTCGACGATCTGCACCTTGTCGTCGCGGATGATATAGGCTTCGTCGCGGTGGAAAAGATGCAGGGCCGAGAGCGCTTGTGTTATTGCAAAATCACGAATGACCGGGACCGTAAATCCACCGCCGAGCCTCTCTGAGTGATCGTCGAGCAGGTCGAACCCCCTCTCTGTCACTTCAATCCTCTTTTGGTCTTTGGGAATCTTGAAATCGCGCCCTTCCTGCATCTTTCCGGCCACATTCATGGCCTGATGGAACAGCTCCGTGTCAAACCCGGCCGTCTCCTCGACCTGACCGGAAATGATCAGCGGGGTCCGGGCTTCGTCGATCAACACACTGTCTGCTTCATCCACTAGCGCGAAATGCAGCCCGCGCATCCGGAGTTCGGCAGACGTGCTGTCGTTGGTCAGGAACTCTAGCTTGCGCCGCATATGACCGGGGCGATAGCGCAGGACCTGGCGGTCCCGCAGATAGTCGAAGGCGAAGGTCTTGTTCGTGCCATAGACAATGTTCGCCTTGTAGAGGTCGCGGCGCTCATCATCTGTCTGGTCCTCAAGCACGCAGGTCGTTGACAGGCCCAGAAAGGCGTAGAGCGGGGCCATCTGCTCGGCGTCCCGGCTGGCCAGGTAATCATTCACGGTCATCAGGTGGACGGAACGTCCTGAGAGCGCCGCGGTGCCGGCAGCGAGTGTAGCACAAAGTGTCTTGCCTTCCCCGGTGCGCATTTCGGCAACCTGGCCCTGCAACATAGCCCATGCGCCCAGCAACTGCACATCGTAGTGCCGCATCCCCAGCACCCGCAAAGAGGATTCACGGATCAAAGAAAAGGCCTTTCCCACCAGGCGTGGAGGCAGATCATGGCCACGCAGCCTGGCCTTCAGTTCGCGGCGCAGCCCAAGCGCAGCAAGCTGAAGCTGCCCGTCTGTCATCGCGGCAAATCGTCTGTCATGGCGCCGCGCATGCCGCAGGATTGGCCGAAGCTTGTCGGCACGAGACGTGGCGCTTGCAGCAACAAACCGCGCAATGATCCGTTGTCCAAAGCGATCAAACTTTGTGTCTTTGACCTCGGCGCGCTCTGCGTAGGCCAGCGGAACAGGGAGCCGGATCGGGCGCTGATCAGACATTGAACTGCCGCAGGAAAAGTTGGCGGATTGTGCGCCAGATACGAAAAGCTATCGGTTCAAACCCATGATCAAAGCGGACCAGCGCCCTTTCACCAATATAGCTGACCGGGCGTTCATCTACAGGCACGACATCAAACAGGAAAACCCGGTCGAGCGCCCTCAGCTCTGCCGCGCCCTGAGGGTCAAGCGTGAATTCGCCACCACCCTCGGTCGATAGAGCCGCTGACGGTAGAAAGAATTGGCTTTCCGGAGCTTCGGCCACGATACGACCTTTCACCGTAGTATCGGGGTCCTTCAGAAACAGAACGTCGACGCTTTCTGTTCTCTCTCGGACCAGCTGTTCGCGCCCCTGACTGATGGCGACCCGCAAGCGCATCGGTGTATCGTCCAAAAGATACCCGATTGCATCACCTTGGCTTAGCAGGCGTCCGTTGAGGGTTTCTGGCCGGGGGATCAAGACCTGCCCGTCACCATGCGCCCGAACAATCAGGCCATCGGCACGCTCTTGCGTGTCGGCCAGCTGATCCTGGATCAGCGCAATCTGATCGCGATATACGCCCGTCTGAACCTGATCGATCAGCAAAACAGCATTCAGCCGCAATTGCGCCTCTTGCAGTCGCGCCGCTGTGAGCTTGGCACGTGAAGCGAGGGCCGGTTCGTCCAGTTCAAACAGGGGTTCCCCGGCGCTGACGCTTCGCGATTCAATCGGGGCTTCATTCAGAAAACCGTTGCTTTGCACCCGGACAAACGCCTGCTGATCCAGCCAGACCACACCGGTCGCGGTGGTGGAATAGGGTAACGGCACCGCGACAAAAAAGCTGACAAACGCGGCAAAACTGGCACCGACCCCAATCAGCACCGGCCGACGCCTATGCCTGAGCTTGGGGCTCGCGATCAGGAACTTCAGTCCGCCCCATAGCGGTTTGACGAATGTGTTTCCGAGCGCCCAAATCGCGAGCAGGATACCGACGATAAAGAATTTGGAGGCCACAAAGGCAGCGATCGCGAATGCAATGAAGATACGATAGATAAATGCGAAAACCGCATAGAAAAATAGCCACGGCCGCTCTCCCTTTGCGCGTACCGGACTTTCGGCATCCTTCATGCGCAGTAGATAGCGCTGACACAGGAACCAGAAGTACTGGTTGGACCGCTGCCCCAGACCTGGGATTTCCACCAGATCAGCGAATACGAAATACCCGTCAAACCGCAAGAGCGGATTGCCGTTGAACAACAGGGTCGAGATTCCGCCAATCATCATGAGGTTGAAGGCGAAGGCCCTTGCCAGCCCTGGCTCCGCGTTCAGCCAAAAAATGAGCGCAAGCGCGGCGACCATCAGCTCAAGCATGATCCCGGCCGCACCCACGACCGCCCGCCGCCATTTTGATGCAAAGGCGGCGGAGGCGGAGGCGTCTACATATGGCACGGGCATGAAGATCAACAACATGATCCCGATTTCATGGACCTCTCCGCCCCATATTTTAGTAGCATAGGCATGGCCCAGTTCGTGGGTCGCCTTCAGGATCGGGTAGGCGAGGATCAGCAACACCAGATTTTCGGCCGCTAATACGCGATCGGTGAAATTCTCGGTCAGCAGCGGCCAATTGATCACCACCAGCACAAGTCCGGTCACGACAATCCCGACCCACAGCGCCAGCCCTACCCAGGAAAACAGCGGGCGGATGGCCCAGACCGTCCAATTGAGAAAGTTGTCAGGGTCAAGGATAGGAAACCGCAACGCCAGTGGATTCTTGATCCGCGCAATCATCGTTTGGCGTTCTTGTTTCGCATGACGCTCGCCGATCTCGTCGATGTTGGGCAGATCCGTCGCGATCAGGTCAGCGGCATGCAGCTGAGACAAGAGCCTTATGGTTTCAGATTGTGTTGGCGGAGCGTCCTCAAACCGGTCACACGCGGCTTCCCAGAGTTCGCCCACGCTGCGCTTACCGTTCATCATTGACAGGATGAAATTGGCCTGCGGCGTCACACGGTGATATTTTCCCGAATGGTGGTCTTGCACCACAAACCAGGTATCACCCCGGAAGATCTGCCTGTGAATGTCTACCTGACCGCGCAATCGGGGCGTGAGCGGGGCAATACGATACCAGTCAGAGGACAGAAAGCTCTTGCTCATCCGCCCGGCCACATTTTCCAAACTTGAATGCGCGCCCAATCGACAATCGGCTGCACCCAAACCGAAATCAGCCGCTTTTCGGCGATGTCTATGCGTGCGGCCCCTTCCATCCCCGGTCGCAGGGCTGAGGTGTCACCGGTGAGGGTCGCTTCGACTGTAAACGTTGTTTGTCCCTCGCCATAGTTCGCAACAGGCGTGATCTTGGTCACGGTGATCGGCAGGCTGCGATCGGGCAGTGCGGTTACACGCAAATTACCGCTCTGCCCCGCAGCAACCTCTGCGATCCGCCGTTCATCAACCTGCACTTCGACGCGGAACTGGCCCTCTGGCGCCAATGTAAACAAGGGTTCCCCGCGCGTCACCGTTGAACCGATCGACTGGCTCAGATCGCCCGCGATGACAAGCCCGTCAAAGGGCGCTGTCAGTCTGGTGCGCGCCAATTGTTCGTCAATCAGTTCGATCTGCGCGTCGACCTGCTCAATCTGGTTTTGCCTGATGCGCGATTCTGCGCGGTTACGCTCGGCCACGGCACGGTCGAATTCGAATTGTTCGCGCTGGCGCTGCGTCACAAGGCGCAGGCGTTCCAAAGCCAGTTCGCGATCGTCAAGTTGCACCATCAGATCGCCTTCTGCAATCAGATCACCAGCCCGGACGGGGGCTGCGGCGACGAACCCTTCGAAAGGGGCCACGATAGCGCGCTGTTGCGCGCCCAGGACAGTCGCTGTTGCGGCAACCTGATCGGTCGTCCGCGCTACCCAAAAAAAGGCTGCCAACCCCACGAACACGGCAACAACGGATTTACGGGCCAGATTGCCTGGCCCCAGCAAGTCAACAAGCTGCTGTCTGAGTGCGCTGAATAACTTGGTGATGAGCCAGCGATCATTCAGCCGCTTTTCCTCAAGGATCGGCGCAAGCACCGTTGTCACCGCCTCCAGCATATCGAGATCGTCTTGCTGGAAAGGGTGGCCTTCTGGGCGCTCGAACGTCAGAGCGCCGACGAATTTGTCTGTAGCATAAAGTGGGGCCGTAAAGACATAGGCCGACCCGTGTTTCTCTGTGAAACGCTGATGTGCATGGGTGATTACGACATCATCGACGCTTTCATCGGGCCAAAGCACCGTCGCGCGTTGGTCGATCGCCTCGTCCTGGGCCGCGGCCAGCATCCGCATCATGCTCATGCGCTGCGAAAACTGGGCTGAATGTGACACTGCCCGGATTTTCGACGTGCGGAACCGCCGGTGGCCAAGTGACACGCGATCACAGTCAAACCGATTGGCCAGATCGGTGACCGCGGCCGTTGCGGCAGTGATATAGCCACGCCGTTCAGCGACACCGACAATGGCATTCAGGGCTTCGACTGCACGAGAGTAGAGCGCGCGCGCTTCAGCGGCCGCTGCATTGCGGGCAATGTCACGCATCCATGCGCCGCCCCACTGCAACTGGCGCAAAGTCGATCTGAGTCTAGCCTGATCGCTGCCGATCTGTTCCACCCCCAGCACGCCTTTTGCCTTGCCGTCGATCACGATCGGCAGGGCGATGGCGGATAGGTGCTGACCGCGCGCCGGTCCGCGCATGATTGCCTGCGTCTGCTGCATCGCAGCCTCCGCAGCAGTGATCAACCCCGGCCCAGGGCGCCGTTCTTCTGGCGAAATGGCCGTCATCAAGAGCCTGCCCGAATCCCGATCTGGCAGAAGGACGACACAACAGGCCGCACTCAGACCAGCCTGATCGAGCGCCGACATCATGGCAGCTGTCCACCCGGGGGCTGCGGTTTCCAACGTACTGCTGTCACGAAGCCCTGCGAATGCATCCGATTTAGGGCTGCCGACGCGAACTGAGTGAAATTCTGTGGTTGTCGTTTCAGCCATTGGCCCCACCATTCCTGGACTTAGCTGTCGTCTGTGTTCAGAACACCGTGTCGCTGTTCATATTCGCGCAATACGTTGTTGAGGATATTGGACAGGCGCTTGGCTGCATATGGCGTCAGGATCATCCGGTTGGTCAGCTGGACCTTGACCGGATCATCGGTTGAGACGTTCCACGTGCGATTGGTACCGAAGAACAGTTCAATCTGTTCCCGCGTCCCTTGGATGTTCACGACATTGGCGAAATCCGTCGCCATGTTGCTGTCATCCCATAAAACTGTGGATTTGCGCTGGCCCGGTTCAAGCGGGCCAGCCGTTTTCAGTTTCTCATCAGCCATGTTGCACGCATTCGCCCCTTGTTATGCCAGGGTTATGCGGTCCTGGCCCTTTCGCTTTTGCTGTGTCCCCCTGAGCGCCGGAAGCGCTGCAAGTACCGCCGCGCCGGACATTCCCGTCGCATCCATCAAGGACGCATCCAGGATCCAGTCGTCGGGATCAGCATCATTGCGACCTTCCCGGTTTTCCTTCAGATCGTCAATGATCCAAAGGCCGCCATATTCATCGATATAGGCAAACAGGTTTTGATCCTGATCGCGGAACTCAAGGACGGCACCTTCACCCTGTACCAATGTCGTCGGCTTCGGGTCTTCGGGGATAAAGCTGTCGGTCGCCGGATCGTAGACATAGGTCGTCACAAGATCGCCATCTTCCTCCGGTGCGGCAACATCAATGATGATCTCGCTATCGGTGACCGCACCGATGACACGCGCATAGCCCGGCCGTTCTGCACCCGTGACGGCTGACAGGACCTGATCGTTTTGCGTTGTGGCGTCCGTCGTTCCCGTGATCACGGTCTGGCCGCTCAGTTCTGGAGAATAGTTCCCCGTTGCCGATGGCTCTAATTGTGGGCCGGTCGGAATGGGGGCTGCGCCCGCAACGGTTTCACCGGATGTACCACGCCCCGGATAGCGGTTCTGACCCGCCTGCTTGGGGAATTCGGTAATGTCAGGCAGCACCGTTATGCCCAATTCGCCAAATGGCTCGCCGGCTTCGTAAAGCGCGATTGGTAAACCATCGAGCCCCAGCACGACAGGTGCATCATTCGCACGGGTCGGATCAGCACCATCTGCGGCACCCAACGCATAAAGGTAGGGCAACAGTACCGACGAATAGTCGTTGATGACTGTTGGTGAGCCAGCAAACTGGAATGGTGTGTAATAGGAGTTGAACTCACCACGCCAGTCGAGCAACCGATCGCCAATGGTGTTGGCAATCAGAATGTCCTCGCCCGCACCACCGAAGGCAAAATCCTCGTAGGAAACATCAGGATCGGCCACATTGTTGTTTCCGTCCTGATTATCGTCGGCGTTGATATAGTCGTCACCATAACCGCCCCAGAGCTGATCGCGACCGGTGCCACCCATGATCGCATCGTTGCCGATAGAACCAAAGATACGGTCATCACCATCAGAGACCAAACCTGCCCCGGAACGGGGATCAACGATACCCTCATTTGGATCGAAGTTGAGGAAGAAGTTGTTGCCGTTAATCAATACCTTTGCCCGCGGATCATCGGGATCGAAGAACGGCATCAATGGAACACCTTCACCGGCGGCCGGGTTGTATGCCAGGACATTGCCGGGGTTGAAAGGCGTATCAAAACTGATCGGATTGTCCGCGCCATCTCGTGGGTTCGCTGAGGCAGGCAAAGCTTCGGCACCTGAAATGGCGTCGTCGCCTACTCCGCCATGCAGGAAGTCGTCACCCCAGCCACCAAAGATGATGTCATCTGCCAAAGTTGCGTCGAAGTAGCGGTTGTCGTCGTCAGTCGGGTCTGTGCTGAACGGCGTCAGGTTGACTGTCTTCTTCAATTGCTGATCGACATTGATCACTGTGCGCAATGCTTCATTGTCATCGGCAACAATCAGAACATCAACCGCATCCAGTGCAGCAATGCCGAACAGTTCTTCGCCGAATGTCGTGGAGTTGCGGCTGGTCATGATCCGACCGTCGTCGCCGATCACACCGTCCACACCCGTGCCGCCAGAGATCCACTCATTGCCCCAGCCACCAATGATGTCGTCGTCTTGAGCATCACCAAACAACACGTCAGAGCCGGTAGCGCCATAAATGGTATCGTCACCGCCTTCACCGTGAATTTCGTCTGCGGCGCCGTTGTCGTCCAGCTCGGCGCTTGGGTTGATGTCTTTGCCGCCTTCTGAATAGTCAAGAAGCTCGACCGCACGCGGGATCAGGTTCAGCGTCGGGCTGTAGGTATCATAGTTGAAGGTAAGATAGGCGCCACCGTCAACACCATTGATGCCAACCAGGCGGTAGATGTTGCCGTTATCACCGACGATTGTATCGGCGTCCCGGGCATGGGCTTCGGGGTTTTGGTCGCCAAGGTAATTGCGACCTGTATCTGTCCCAGCACCGCCAAACAGCATGTCCGATCCGTCCGGACGGTCAGTTTCAGCACCATTCAGGCCGCCAAACATGTTCGATGATCCGCCAACGATGTCATCCTGACCCAGGTTGCCAAAGACAGTATCATCACCACCGTTGCCTTCGATGTAGTCATCACCATCGCGACCAGCGCCGAGGAAATCTTCCACCGAAGCGTTGATGGTCAGGAGGTTCGACACAGGATCCCGCATCGCGCCAACCTCAAGTGCGGCCGCATCTGCTGCATCCCAGTCAGCTATGCCGTTTTCGTTAAAGTCGATTGATCCGTCGCCCTGAATGACATCGTCACCCAGCTGGCCAAAGATCATATCGTCCTCGGCACCACCTGCGATGTAGTCATCGCCATACTCCAGCGGGTTCTCTGTATCAGAGTGATCGAAGACGTTGATCAGGCGCTGCGCCGTGCCATCAGGGTTTGCCTGCGCCGCGCCGGTCACCAAAGCAACACCATCATCGACACCAATTGTCGTGCCATAGATCTGGGTCCCCTGAAGGGCTCGCATACGTGGATCATTCGGCGCGAAGGTTCGGGAAATCGTGCCGTTGTCGCCAAGTATGACGTCATCACCCGCGCCGCCGTCGATCGCGTCTCCGCCATCATAAGCAAGCGCGCCATTCTGGTCGGTATCGACATTATTGCCGCCAATGATGTCGTCATCACCCGCGTCGCCAAAGATCGTATCGCTACCAATCTGGCCAAGGATGTAGTCGTCGCCAGCCCCACCGTAAATCACGTCATCACCACCCAGCGAATCGGGCGCAGTCGAGATTGACAGGAAGCTGAACGTAGGTGTCGGGCCGAGCGGCAGATCCTGTGGTCGGATCAGGCCGGTAACTTCGGCATAGTCGCCAAAGATAAGGTCGTTGTCTGCGCCGCCGTCAATCCGGTCCGCGCCCGTCCCGGCAAGAATGATGTCGTTGCCGGCGCCTGCCGTGATGATATCATCGTCACCTTCAGTTTCATCGACCGAGCGGATCAGGTCCGCATATTCCGCACCACCGTCACGTGTGAAGCTGATCGTCGCCTGATCACCGATCAGAATATCGGCAGCATCATAAAGCCCTGCAGCTTCGCCCGCGTTCGATGTGATGGTATCTGCACCCGCACCGCCCAGAACAATGTCAGCGCCCAGGCCGGTCACAAGCAGATCGCCAGCGCCGATTTCAGGATCTACGGTATCAATGGTGTCAAGTGTGATCGGACGGCCCTGACCATCGCTAGGCGCTTCATCCAGGCCAACGATCCGGCCGTTGTCGCCCATGACAATGTTGTTTCCGCCGGCGTCAGTCAGAATGTCCGCGCCAGCACCCAACAGAATGATGTCACCGCCCGTACCCGTAGTCACAGTGTCGATGTCACCAACAGCGTTTGCCGTTGTCTCGATCAAGGTCAGATAAGCGGTCGAAGAACCATCAGGCGTGTCCTGAACGATCAGGCCGTTGTCACCAAGAATCACATCCGCACCATCTGCGCCACCACCGTTCGCGGTGTTAATGCCGTCTGCACCGTAACCACCGATCACAATGGACGACCCGCGCCCGGTGTCGATCAGGTCATCGCCGCCAACAGTCGCACTCATGGAACGCGCAGATGTCATCGTGATCAAAGCCTGGGACGCAACGATCATGCCCGTTGCTGCTCCCGTCAGCAGACCACTGTCGCCAAACACAATGCTGTTGCCGGCGCCGATGTCGATATCATCAGCACCTGCGCCACCCATCACAATGCTGCCGCCATCACCAAGCGTGATCGTGTCGCCAGCACCAACTGTCGACTGATATGCGCGCATCTGAAGCACGACATTCGTCCCGTCGCCTTCGGGCACGCGGAACTGGATCAGCGCGCCATCACCTGCCACGACGTCGCGGCCCGATGTGCTTGAGATATCGTCAACGCCAACGCCACCTATGATGACGTCTTCGCCTGTGCCAGTCGTGATGACATCACCTGCACCATTGCTTTGGCTGGTCGAGATGACCCGATCAAGCGTGAGGGGCAAACCAGCCGACTGACCCGGCCCGGTATCCTTGCCGGTGATCACACCGTTATCGCCGATGACGACGTTGTTGCCATCGCCCGCGTCAATCTCATCGGCGCCAACACCGCCAATGATCATGTCAGCTCCCGCGCCCGCGTTGATAACGTCTGCGCCACCCAGCCCTTCGGCAAGTGAACCAATGGCATCGATATCGCTTCGGTCGTTGTCGCGCGTGACAAAGTCAACATAGCCGCTATCACCGATCAGGATGTTGTCGCCGCCAGCGACAGTCACCTGATCGCCACCGAAGCCGCCAATGATGATGTCATTGCCACTTCCAGCGGTGATGATGTCGCCCTGGCCCTGATCAAATGTCGTGCTTTGAACGCGGACAATCTCGCCGGTCGTGGCAAGCCGCAGTGTTCCCGCTGCCTGCAGGATCAAACCGTAGTCGCCAAAGACGACATTGTCCCCTTCACCTGCATCAATCGTGTCAATTCCCGCTTCGCGCGTATCCGCGCTGAGGTACTGAGGTGCCAGATCAACGGTGTTGTCGATGGTCAGTGTCCGGGTTGCAAGATCGACGGTAAAGCCGCTGTCGCCATAGATCTGATCGTTGCCGCCGTTGCCAAATATGGTGTCGTTTCCACCACCGCCTGCAATGTTGTCGCCCGCAGCACCCCCACGGATGATGTCGTCGCCAATACCACCGTAAAGCGCGACCGTCTGCGTTGCCCCAAGAGCTGATGCATCCAGCGTATCCCCCTGCGCCGCAGGGTTATTCACCGCGTCGAACACCGCACCGTTGCCGTTGCGGGCACCACCGATAAAGTTGTAGCGCGTGCCGTCTGTGTCAGTATCACCAAAGACCACCATCAGGCTGTCTTCCGGGATATCAAGCAGCGTGATTTCGTCCGCGCCACCCCCGCCTTGAATCAGCGTTATGGGCTGGCCCGACGTCCCGTCAGCGGTTTGTTCGCTCACATCAACGACAAAGTCATCATCACCCTGGCCCAAGAGGACTTCGGTAATTTCGATGCCGGAGTAGCTGATGCCGTAGTCATAGGTGCTGGCACCGATCATGACGTCACCAGTCTGCATGCCCAACCCACTCAGTAGCGTGCGGTTCACACCAGTAGTGTCAGAATCCGTCAGGCTCCCCGGTGTTCCGGTGCCGTTGCCATCATTGAAAATGAAGAGACGGTCGTCGAATGTTTCTTCGCTTGCGGCGCCAACATCGATCTCAACAAGTTCTCCGGGATCCTCTGAGGCCAGCATGACGGCGACCTTCAGTTCGCGATCAGCTGTCGATGCCCCGTCAATGAGAAGCGGTCCGCGGATATCCGCCAGACGATGACTGCTTGGCTGTGCAGTGAAGGTCGTTTCGCTGCCTTCGCGCGCCACATAGGCGGCATCGTGCGCAACTGTGACGGTGACGTCCTCCCACCAGTTCGCGGCAGTGAACGTGATCTGTGCCACGGTCACATCTGCTACAGCGCTTTGAGACACCTCATCGATCAGGCGGGCGTTACCAGTCAATGTCATCGTCAGGCCATCTTCCGAAATCTCGGCTATCTGGAAAGACCCGTTGTTGTCGGTTGTTCCAGCAATATCAAGGGATTGTCCGGCAAGAAAGCCATCCGCGAGCCACGACCCGCTGGACCGTGTGATCGTATCCGGTGCATCGGCGACCGCATCAAATGTGAAGGTGTCCGCCGCAGAAGCAGTTGCATTCGCAATCGAGCTGACGCTGACACGACTGTCGGCAACAGTTTCCGTCTGCCCGTCATCAACAATGGTCAGGATCACGTCGGCTACCGGTGCGGACGTCAGGCGGACGGTATAAGTGTCCGTGTCGCCAGATGTGGACACCACGGTATCACCATCGGATTCGCGCACCAGCACGCCAGCACTGTCGCCATCAACAACGGTCACATTCAGCGAAACATCAATCGGGTTGATCGGATCGGCGATGGCATCGAAATATTCACCACTCGTTTCACTTGTCGAGACCGATTGCGTCAAGGTCAACCGCTGGGTGTCTTCCACGCCATCCGCGATAACGGCTTGCACGTTGACCTCTTGCGGCGTTGCCCAATTGGCCGCAGTGAATGTCAGTTCCGTGACCGGACCGCCACTGTCATTCGTCAGAAGAACCTGTCCTTCTGTACCGCCAAGGGTGACCGTCACGGTTTCACCGCTTGCCGGTGGTCGGGTCAGTTGGACCGTATAGCTATCAGTGATTTCAGTCGTCGCATCACCTTCCAACACAAGCGTATCGTTGCCGGTCTGGGTGACAAGAATTCCCGCCTTGTCGTCATCGTCAACAGTCACAACAAGATTTTCAACGCGGGCGGCGTCAAAATCCTGGTCCGTGCTATAGACGCCATGTGCGATTTGCACATCGCGCATACCTTCGGCTGCGGCATCGTCAACCGCCTTGAAAGTGACATCCTGCGCCTGATTCCAGTTCGTGGCATCAAACCGCAAGACCACCGCATCTGCAAAGGTCGTGCCGTTGTCGTTGCTGACCTGCACTGACGCGGCCGTCTGCCCGGTCACTGTCAGGCCAGTGGCATCTGTCATCTCTTCGGCAAACGTGGTGCCTACCGTGGCAGCTTCGACCACGATTTCAGTGTCGCTCACAGAAACAATGACGTAGTTGCCAGCATTGTCGCCAGCGCCGCCGCCCAGCGTCAGGCTCATGTATTGGTCAAAGCCATCGTCGAGCCAGCTACCTGCGCTGCGCGTGATCGTATTGGTTGTGTTGTTCAATGAAAGTTCCGGCGTGCCGGTCATGACCGGCACGGCCAGGCCACGGTCGGCAGAGGACGACCGGTTGGCTGAAACCGTCACAAAGACGGCCGCCGCGGGTGGCGCTGTCAGCACGACGGAGTAGACGTCGCTTGATCCGCCGTCCGCTTCGGTGACACGTGCCGTGCCCGGTGTCGTATCAGCCGCAGTATCCTGGATGATCCGAACAACGCCGGTCTTGTCATCCGCAATTATCGTGCCGATGCCATCAATAAGCGTCGTATTATACCCAGTGTCGTCACTTTCCGCATCAAGGGAAATGACGCCTGTCCGGCCACCCGGTTCGACGGCTTTCACTTCAAGATCGACATCACCGCCAACATTGAATGTATCCGCGCCAAGGCCGCCAATCACCTGGGTCACCGCGCCCATGCGCGTTGACTGAATGAAGAATGTATCGTCGCCTTCAAGGCCATCGACCTCGATGGATTCCTCTGCATTTGTGATCGAAACATTCAGCCCTGCGCCGCGCACACCCTCATCGGTAATCAGGAATACATCGTCTCCTTCGGTGCCGATGGCGACAACAGTGTCAAAGCCGGTTCCACCGTCAATCTGCACCGGCGCATTGATGTTATACTCGATGGAATCATTCCCCGCGCCGCCGCCAATCTCGACAGTGTTCGAACCTTCTCCACCATCAGTGCGGATGAACGCCCTGACAACGAACGTGTCATCATCCGCTTCGCCTTCAAGCTGAAGCACGGCCTTGTTGGAGTAGACCGTAAACACATCATCGCCAGCGCCGCCAAAGGCCGTGGTCGCGTAGGTGATCCCCTTGCTCAGGAAGCCACGGGTCGTTTCCGCGGTCTCGATATCATCCATCGCAGCTACACCGCTGTCGGGATTTGAAGCAACCGGCTCGTTTCCAAAGAGTTGGCCAAACTGGAAGGTGTCGTCACCAAGACCACCATCCATTGTCATCATCGACCCGTTATCGTCAGAGATAAAGACGTCGTTGCCTGCAAGGCCTTCCAGCGTGACGCGATCATTGATTGAGCTGTTGTAGTTGATACGTTCGGCTGTGGTTGGGCGGGTGCTACCATCATTCAGGATTTCGTCCACGGTGCCATGCAGCAACGCAACAAAATTGCCGCGGCTCAGGAAGACATCGTTCTCAGCTGTACCCAACAGCGTCATCGTATCTGCGCCATTGTCACGATCACCGGAATCGTTGACATCGATCACATAGTTCGTTCCGGCCGTCTGAGAGCCAGCCAACTGAATGATGATCTCGTCAGTGTTCTGACCGCCATCAAGAGCGAGGCTGTCGCCGGCCACCTGCGTCCTGAGCAGGTTCACTGTAATCAGGTCTTCGCCGGTCCCGCCTTCCATTGATGCAGCACCAGTCAGTGTCGCACCGGGCATCAGCGTGAGTGTGTCATCATCGGCACCACCACGCAGCGCGATGGTCGCACCGCTTAGCGTGCCCTGGTCAACAAGGATCACATCCTTGTCGGCACCCAGATCAACAACCACCGCACCAGCAGCCGATACCAAACCGGTCGGCGTCAGGTTAAAGGTGTCGCGATCCAGGTTTCCAGAAAGCGTGACATCGGTTGTCCGTGATTCAACGGTGCCGATGATCGTAAAGACACCGCCAACATCATCCGTGGCCGGGTCACTCGACCCGGTGGGTGGTGGGCCATCGACATCGACATTGAAGACAACATCGGTCTGACCGGAAACCAGTGCGCCACTCTCGATGACAATATCATCACCGGAATTGAATACGACGCCACCGGACGTAGATTGCACCGTGATGTTTTCTTCGATCGTGATGTCGTCGGTTTCCGGACCTCCGTCCTCTGTCGAGGTCAGGGTGATTGTGCCGACGGCGTCTATATCAGAGCTGATTGTAATCGGGCTCTGCGCCGTGACAACGATGTCGCCGCCGGAGCTTTGGCCAAGGCTGCCGCCGCCTTGCTTGAACGCCTCGACATCCAGTGCGCCGTTGTTGACCACGAAGGTCGATCCGGTAGTCGATACAGACTGAATTGTACCAACCGTCGTCTGGATGGCATCTGCCACAGTACCGATTGACTTGTTGGCAGACAGGAACACCCTGCCAGAGGTGACATTTGACGTACCCGCTGCGGCCCCATTGAAGATCGCGCCCGCTGTGGCTGTGATATAAGCAGTGGTCACACCGCCAGCGATGACACCCGCCGTGTTCAGATACAGATCACCCGCAGTCGCAAGCAGACCGCCGCCCACTGCGTTATCGCTGGTACCCGTCCCTTCGCGCAAGTTGGCATCGCTATAGGAACTGATTGTCACGACACCATTAATATTGTCGAAGCGACTATTGATATCGAGATCGTTGCCAAATTCACCGATTCCGCCGTTATTCGCAATCAGCGTTACATCCAGACCGGTCACATCGACCTGGAACTTTTCGGTGCTTGGCGCGGCATCCGCACTGTAGATTTGGTTCACGACCGCAACATCAACCGCATCAAGAATGGAGGCATTCGCCTCGAGCCTGACGTTGCCGCCCTCAGTGTAGACATTGCGGATCATCATGTTGCCGACGGTCTCGACAATCGAGATATCCCCGGCGGCAAACGCTGTCAGAAGGCCCGGATCATCGTTCGGATCGTCACCTCGTGTTTCGATATCAAGCGCGTTACCCAAAGTACCAATGGAACCGGTCAATGACCGCAATGTGATGTTATCTGCCAGGATGTTGGTGAAGCTCTCGTCGATCGCATCAAGGATCGAGCCTTGCGACAACAAGTCGATATCGCCCAATTCCGAGAACATCGTGCCAACGGACATGGTGCCCATCGTTTCTTCCAGGAAGATCGAATCCTGTGCGCGCGCGGTCAGACGGCCACCGTCACTGAGGTTCACGCGCACACGGTCCGTCGTAGAGACACCAATGCCGCCCTGACCGGCCTCGATCACGGCACTTGCAGCCGTGATGTTGACGGAAGTTGCGGACAAACCATTTGTCACACCGTTGGAGGCGCGCACCCGCACATCGCCGACGGCCTCAACTTCGCCCAGTTCAATCGCACCATCCGCCAGAACATTGGTCACGTCTACATCAGCACCAAGGTAGATTTCGCCACCGGCATCTGCCGACAAGGCACCACCGATCGCCAGATCAATGTCATCGCGCAATTGCACCTGAACGGCTTTCAACTCAACGAATTGGTCAAGGATCATCTCAAGCCCGGTGCCACTGGTCAGGTTGATGGCGACAGGAGCGCCGTTTTCGTCCAGTTGTCCGAGGGTGATCTGATTACCGGTTATGTCGGCAATCACATAGAGGCTCTCCGCGTCATTGTCGTTATCTGTCAGGTCACGAACGTCACCTTTCATTTCGGTCTCGGTGTCCGCGGGCGCACGCTGCTCGCTCAGGATCAGCTTCATGCCTTCACGCAGGCCCGAAATATCTCCGGTTGTGACCGTCATCGTGGCGGGGGCTGTAAAGTTGACTGTCGCCTCGACGGACTCCCCCCGTGGATCCAGCGCGATGCCCGAAACAGAGACGGCCTCTGTTACCTCTGTACTCTTGAGAAGTGTGTCGGTTGCATCAAGCGTGATGACATTGCCGCTGACCGAAAGGATCGTGTAGAACGGGCCTTCCTCGGTTGCGTTTGCCGTTGTCGCGCCTTCCACTTGCAGCGTCATTCCGGCGATAAACTGTGTTTCGTCCCAAACGCCATCCGTCCGCGTGATTGTCTGCGCCGTTGCATCAAAATTCACCGTTGCATCGACACGGTCCGTCAACAGGAAGAACACATCATCAGGCTCTGCTGCGCCAAGAATGACTTGCTGGTCTTCGGTCAGATCAACCGCTGTATCAAGCAGGATCAGTTCTTGCCCACCGGTGCGGCCGATATTGCCAGATGCATTGATGGTGATGTTGTTGCCCACGATGTTGGGTTGCTCAATCACCGTGTCCGTGTCGGTGACAGGGCGCAGAATTCCGATCGAGATCCCGTTAAGAAGCTCTTCTTCGGTCCAGACCTTGATCGACCCTTCAATGCGGGCGTCTTCTTCAGCCGTGAGGCTGCCGACAAAATCTGGATCATAGACGTCAGGGTCGGTCGTATATGTTGTCCCGCTGACAGTGTAGTCGCTGCCGGTCACGCCCCAACGGGCATGCAGCACGCGGTATTGATCTGTCCGGGTGTTGATCTGCGTCGCGATTGCCGTGTTCACATAGGCGTTCAGACCTGCACCGGTTTCACCCCGCTCTGTTCCTTCATTGGTGAAGAAGGATGTGTAATAAGCGGTCTCTTCGTCGGTCAGCTGGTAACTGGTGGTGCCGGCAATCAGATCTGCATGATTGGCGTCCTGACCTTCGCGCCAGGACCAATAGGTCTGATATTCGCGTGTCTTGCCATCGGCCAGCGTGTCTTTGACATCCTGAATTTTCTGGAGAGCGCCTTCACCTTCGGTAAGCCGCAGATCACCCCAAAGCCCGTCGACCAGGGCCTGTCGTGCCCTTTCGTCTTTTACCTGTTCGGTATTGGCATCGACCAGATCACCAGCATCCACGCCAACTGACACGTCACCGCCCGCAATGATCTGATCAAGGCGCAGGTCACCGGCCGTTTCGACGATATTGACATCATTGTTCGCTGTCGCCCGCAGGCTGT
>Ga0316207_10002132_pt1 | contig 21387 bp, 30 predicted proteins | sample 6weekpyrite_MG_FD_204943 | JGI IMG/M metagenome (GOLD analysis project Ga0316207, IMG submission 204943) | Microbial mat bacterial communities from mineral coupon in-situ incubated in ocean water Damariscotta River, Maine, United States -... | ecosystem: Environmental > Aquatic > Marine >...
GACACAATTTAACGATAACACACACATTTCAACTTACTGTTTATAATAAGACCGGTTTTATGTCATTGCCAACGAACAATTACACATTAACTCAAGCACAAATCAATCATCTTGGTTCATTACACACAATAAATATAATTGATAATTATCTTAAGGTTGTATCGAGTATTAATATAACATCTGAATTATCACAGCGCGTTAGGATGGAGCTGGAAATTTATTACCATAACGACAAGGTAAGTGTTTTGAGCTTTGATTTACACAACTATACATACACTGACATTATTAAGATCACAAATAATATTCACAATAATGAATTTATATTGCAGGAAATTGATAATTTTCTTTCCGGTGATATGGTTGAATAACCCTGAACACTAATAACAACAATCTAAACACCGATAATTAATTACTCATCCCAGCCTTCTTCTTCCATTTCATCAAAACGATTTTGCCCTTTCCCTGATTTCTGACGCGTAATTCTTTCCAACATTGGTGATAATGTGCCATTAAGCTCATCCTGTAACTCATTGATGATATCTTCTATTTCAGGGCCTCCCTTAACCACAACGGGAGTCACCCCTAATGATACGAGTTGCTTGGTAGCTGAGCCTCCTATCGAGCCAACATACACGAGATCACTGCCATGTAACCACGCCAGCTTAGGTTTTAATTTATCCTCGTTACCATCTTTCTTTTCCTTGGCAAATCTTTTGTTCGTTAACAAGGTTGAGTCGTTAGCACTAACACTATAAACGTCAAAACCCACAGATGATCCAAAATGTTGATTGACACATTCAGAATCTGAACTCGCAAAGGCTACCATTAATAATTCTTCATCCTGTACGACCTCAGCCACACTATTCACCTGTGTTACGTCACTCATTGCTCCATTCTCCAGCTAGTCACAATTTTATAATACTATTTCTACTGAGCAGGAATCATTCCAACTAATCATAATCTCCTATCTATTTTGTAAAATTAGTAAAAAAATCAAAGTGGCACAACACTTGAAGAGTAATACTCAGATTGTCGTTAACCCCGGAAAAGCCACATAATGCGGTTATTCTTTGGTAAATATTCAGACAAATTCTTTAAATGATTGTCAGGTTTACGACAAAATAAACATGACATATTTACTCAATCTTGGAGACTATGATGGCAAAAATAGGTTTATTTTATGATACGGATACCGGTAATACCCGTAAGGTCGCTAAAATGATTAATAAATTATTTGACGAGGGTGACCTTGATTTGAAAAATATTACCAAGTTAGAGCCTGCTGATTTTGATCAATATACTGCTTTTATTCTGGGGACACCTACTTTAGGTGAAGGTGAATTGCCAGATAATTGGGCAGAATTTTTACCAAAACTCGATGATATGAATTTTAGTGGTAAGACTATTGCGATGTTTGGTCTGGGTGATCAGGAAGAATATGGTCATGAATTTGTCGATGGTCTGGGCATACTGTATGAAAAATTCGAATCACTTGGTGCCTCATTTATTGGTTTCTGGCCACTTGAGGGTTATGAATACAGCTTTTCTGCTGGCGAAATAGATGACCAATTTGCTGGCCTTGTCATTGATCAAGACAATCAATCTGATTTAACAAAAGAGCGAGTTGCTCGTTGGGTAGAACAAGTCAAACCCGCTCTGTTAGAAGCCGCCATAAATCCCGAAGCTGCTTAACCTTAATTACAACCAGAGGATATGACAATGAAATTAAGTGAAATTAGTTTTGAAGATGAAGCTTTCGAAGCTTGCGTACTATCAACGGGAGAAGTAAATGCCGAAGATATTATTGAATTAAAATGTCGCAAACAAAAAATAACCAGTGCTGCCGGTATAGAACATTTTAAAAACCTTAAACTACTGGATTTAACGCTTAATGAATTAACAAAAATAAATCTATCTAACAACACCTTGTTAGAGGAAGTATATCTGGGTAATAACGAGCTTAGTTCAATTGACATCAGTGGTTGCAAACAACTCAATTATATTGAAGTATTTATAAACGAACTCGAGGAATTAGATGTCTCAAATAATCCATTATTGGAGTCAATATGTGCAAATAAAAATGATCTGGAAGAAATTGATTTAAGCAAAAATAATCAACTTATTGATTTGAGGTTAAGTAATAATGAAATTTCTGAAATTGATATCCCTGATAATATCAAGCTTGAGAGATTAGATATTGAAAAGAATCCGTTAAGTGATGCAATGAAGTCTAAATTGCAACAGCTTGAAGTAGCCAAAATCTCTTTATAACAAAGTTATATTACAGTAGCTCAAATCTAATTTGACAGTTACCCTTTTAAATAGGTACATGTTAGCTTAGTTTTGAGCTATATTAGATTCAGGTTAGATCGTTGGTTTCAGCAATACAAGCATTGTCTTTTACGTTATGCAGGCCATTATCGAATAACATCCGCGTTTCAAACAGCACACTCTTTGCCAGGACATCACCAGCTGAATCTTTGATCACAAAAAAAATACTACCTTCCGCAGTTTGACCTGCAGAAATTTGCTCATTCATAAGCGATCCTTTCTGTACTTCCTTAATCGCTTGCTCTGCTTTTTGTTTATTCTCAAACTCATCACTAATCAAAAGCAACTGCTTGTTGCTATTGATAAAATGAAAATAAAACTGACTATCTTCGTTAGATCTTAATTCAAATATAGGTGACATAATGATCTTCCTGTCTATTGATATAAAATTGGAATTGCAAACAGTATGCCATTGAAAATTTAATCTTTTACGCGGTACAAAAGGTTTGTTTATGACAAAATTGTCGTAAATAAAACGACAATTCATAGCATGTGTTTGATATACAACGAAGTAGACCTGATTATGAGTGGTATATATTATGCAGTATACATTATTATATTTTAATCGAAGTTAAAGTTTTTATGATCAATACATTATTAAAATCTTTTGGAACCATCTATTCAAGTCAGCATACTAATACCTTGTTAAAAACTCTTACGGCACAAATAAAGTGGCAAACTGATTTTATTGCCTATGGTCGACGTTTTGATCTGCCTAGACGACAAGCCTGGTATGCAGACAGAGGTGTTCATTATCGAAATTCCGATAACAAAATGCAGACGCAAGTATGGAATGAGGTTCTGTCGTCCATAAAACAAAATATAGAACAACTTTCAGGTCATCAATTTAATTCTGTACTGTTAACCTATTATCGAAACGGAATGGATAACGTCGGTTGGCATGCAGATAATGAAGTTGAGTTAGGTGATGCCCCGGTTATTGCTTCACTCAGCCTCGGGGCAACAAGACATTTTCATTACCGAAATAAGCAAACCTCTGAGTGTGGAAGCTTACCGCTGTATGATGGGGAGCTGCACGTTATGCAACCTGCATTTCAACAAGACTGGGAACATAGCATCCTGCCTGAAAGTGAGGTGCTTGAGTCTCGCATTAATCTCACCTTTCGTCAGGTTGTCTGCTGACTTTGCAATAAGCTTTTGTCGTTAATACAACAAACCTATCTTAATCAGTCTGACATGCAATTGTATCTATTTGAATTATAAGTATTTTATCTATGGCATAACGCTTGCACCTACGCTATGCAAAGTTGCTAACAGCAAAACTTAAACACTTTTTACAGGCAATATTGACCATGTCTTTTAGCTTTGATCTGAATGATTCCCTTACGAGTTTTACTCCGCCAACCTCGCCCGATGGTTGTACCCAATGCGGGATGTGTCTTTACACCTGCCCTACCTTCATTAAAAGCGAGGATCCGGAACAGTCGCCCATGGGTCGGATTAGGTTGATGCGGGCACTGGAAAACGGCAACAGCGAAGGCATGGCAGTGGAAAAACTGGAAAGTTGCCTTGGCTGTTACAGTTGCGAATCTGTCTGCCCTTCCAGGGTCAATTTCGGTAAATTGCTGGATGAATCACTGGCACGACTGCATAAACAGAAACCTATTGCACCGGTTACTCGCATCATGTTGTGGCTTACATGTCGAGTCGGATTAATAAAACCCATTATGCAACTAACTTATGTTTCACAAATTATCGGCCTGCGTACACTATTATTAAAACTCAGATTACTCAGCCTTATGGGGATGCAACGCGCAGAAGCGTTGCTGGGAAAAATCAACTACCCAACTAAATTAAAAAACCACATTCAACAAACTGAAAATAACAAACGCGTTGCCCTCTTTACTGGTTGCTTTAGTTCGGTAATGGAGCAAACGATCCAGCAATCAACTATCGATGTCTTTAATGCGCTTGATATTGAAGTGGATCTTGCCAACACTCAGGGATGTTGCGGAGCTCTTCATCGTCATAATGGTGAACTGGAAACAGCTGAAAAACTTGCACGCATAAACATCAAAGCATTTTCTGCAGATACCGATGCTATTATTAGCTGTAGTAGTGGTTGCGGTGCCAGCCTGAAAAAATACGGCGAGTGGCTTGAAGGTGAAGAGTTACCAGTACCGGTGATGGATGTTAGCCACTATCTGGCAAACGCCTTAAAGCAGCACACGCTAAAGTTTTATCAACTTTCCTTAAAGGTTGCACTGCATACACCTTGTACTTTACGCCAGATAGAAGATCAGGAACAGGCAGTAACGGAGCTATTGCAAAAAATTCCAGGATTGGAAATTATACCGCTATCGGGCGAACCGCGTTGTTGTGGTGCGGGCGGCAGTCATATGCTGAGCCAACCACAGATAGCTGATACCCTACTTGATGATATCATCGATGAAATAAAAACAATGGAAGCCGATGTCTTAATCAGTTCTAACCTGGGTTGCGCCATGCACATCAAAAAAGGACTGGTGCAGGCAGGGATTGATATTCCATTACAACATCCGGTGCAGCTTATTGCTCAGGCAATAGTTGCAAAAAAATAAGTTCAAATCATAATTGAAAGGTCAGACCCAATTGAGATTCAGAAGAAATAAAGATAACTATTGAGTCTGTCCATTTTGTTACTAAATAAAGTTTGAGTATTACGAAAAATAGCTTTTACGCAATTCTAATAAACTCGGCGCGGTCAATTCACTTTCATCACTTTGCCGAACAACTTTGTAGATCCCATTAGCAAAGGTAATTTCCTCACCGTCCGTCGCAAATGCCACTACATTACGATCGGCTTCAAAGGGTTTACGATGAAGCCCACCATTATAAGTGTTAAATTCAGCAATAATACCCATATGAGGTGGATTTTTAACAGAACCCCACCAAGGCAAACCATCGCTATCATAAGACCAAATATCACCGACAGATTCAGACGGTAAACAGCGTTCAACCAGCCGATCTCCAATCACTGTATACTGTCTGCGATTAACGACCTCCGGCTCGGAACCAACACTATCTCGACACTCCAGTACATCACAAGTAATAAAATCATCCACTGAAGAGATAACCCTATTCCATTTACCATCCAGATTTTTATGTTCAAACATATTGCCTCCATTTATCAATTACAGGATTACCCTGTTTGATAGTATGCAAAGCAAAATTTTTACCAGTAATTTTGTAGGGATATTGAAATTATACGGATTTGTTTTTTTCGTTTAACTCATTGATTTCTATTTGTTATAGCGAAGTACAGATAAAAGCAGATGTTTTCGCTGTTATATTATGACGTATCGTTTCAAACAATTTATCGTTTTTGTAACAAAACTTGCTACATGCTTTAACGGATAGATATGTTTCAATTATTCATTGAAAACCAGCATCTTTCAGATCATCCAGGAACATAAAAACATATAGCAAGAAACTTTTATTTTTACCGGAGAAAAGCCAAAAGTATTAAGGCAAACTAATTCTTTAATTTTACTCATCACGGTTAGGAATAAATTTTGCAATTAACTAGTATTAACGACTGAACGTAAGTAAAAACAGAGGATTTCTGTCCGCTATGGCACAAAAATACTGTGCAAAAGTCAGATACCCGACAAAAGCAATCAGTTACCCGTTGCTTAGATAACGCAAAAATTGATAGGAGATAATAATATGGAAGAATTTTTTGTAGAAAAAGGTGTAAACGAAACCGGCGCGCATGTTGTTCATAGAGGAAGTTGCCAATCATTACCCACCAAAGACAAACTTCAATACCTGGGGGTGCGTAGTACTACCGCGGCACCTCTTAAGGAAGCGGCAAATTGGTTTTCAGCATCGGCCCCTTGTCCAAAGTGTATAACGACTAAAAGTTAAAGCAGATGACTCAATTGATTATCCTTTGCTTTTGATATCAATTGAGTCTTACCCTTTCGATTTTCTCTGGGGTAACATTGTGTTGACTATTTACCGGATACAGTAGAATATAAAATTATCGTCCTCAACAGGTATTAACAAATGGGCATTGAGCTCGACATCCTCAAAGAACTTGGCACTATCAACGCAACACTCAGCGAACTGTCATCTATTGCCTCAACCGTCAATGCTCAAATCAGAAATGACGAATTCAGCACACGTTTCAATAAAATTGTCAATGACATTGGGAAAAGTTACGATGTGATAACCACTAACTTCATACCTTTGTCCGATTTAAAATCCGAAGCTGACTTAATCAATCATTTCGATGATCGACATACTGCCTACACTGATAATTATTTGAAAGAAATCCATAAACCCCGGGTCTATGCTGATGAAGCCTATGAAGAAAGTCTGCTGCTGATGACCATGAAGGAAAGTAAAACTAATTTTCCCTTGCTCAAACGCAGTTATAAACGCTTCGACCAGTTGATAGACAAATGGGTTAGCAACGATGCCTGGCTGGCCATGAGCATCGACAACCTGTTTAAAAGATTACAAGCCTTGCTCAACGAAATAGCTACGCTAAAGCAGAAAGATCCAGAAGATGCTTTCCTCATTTACAATGTTGCTTTTACCCGCTTCTCTCCTTATCTGGAACTCATAGTAAAAAATCGTGCATTGTTATCGCCAGATACAAGCTAATAACTACGTAACTAAGTTTTCCTGGCCAACTCATTTTTATACTATAATTATTGGCGCACAATTTGCTATCTATAAATAATACTTAATTAATTGGGCTACTCTTGTCGTATTTGCTTCAATCATTGTCCTAATGGATGCCAGCATCGAATTAAAACTGGACTGGAAAAGTTTCTGTGTCGACACACTATCCAGTTATCATTATTACGATAAAGTATTGGAAATTGTACATGCACGATAAACTTACATCTACAGTTGAAGAAGAATGGATTATATGGAACGGTGCAAACGGCCTTGTTACTACGGTGACGATCAACCGGATCGAGGATAGCAAAAATGGCAAAATTGCATGGCTGGAGGAACCATTCGACATGGCAGGCCCTTTCAGTTTTGATGAACTTAAAGCAGACGGCAGAATTTCCTTTGCAGCGTGTCTTATCATGTCGCACCAGAGATGGCAAAACGACCGGGTTCAATTACAGCGGGAATCTTTTGATAAGCGTTATGCTGAACAGAAACGGATAAATGAAAAATATACTCATTATGCCAGTGGTCACAATGGACATCAAAACAAACATAAATCTTTTGACGAGCAGCAATTCCGGGAAACATTACAACTACCGGTCGACAGCAAACTTGAATCATCACAGATCAATGCGGCTTTTCGACGTCTTGCCCAGAAAGTACACCCCGATGTTGGTGGTAGTCATAAACAGTTCGTACGCATTACAGAAGCGCGTAATGTATTACTCGATTACATTTCATCAGCAAATTAAAGGACTCTGACTACTTTTTTGTAGGGAGTTAATGAATTTTAAATACTTTAATCAATTGCTTAGTATTTATGAGGTTCCTATGTCTGAAATCATCCAGTTTCCCGTTTCAAATAACCAACAAGACTCGGATATTGATTCAATCATCGATAAAGAACTAAAGTTCATCCCTGATAAAGACAGAGAAAAAATCAAATTTGAACTAATTAAAATGGTTGACAGTTATGACGATTTTTTTACTGAATGGATTTTGAATTTACCCAAAGAGGGTAACGAATCACTAAAAAAACAAATCTATGATGTAGCACATCAGGAACATGACCGAAAAATGCGCATGCTTAAAGATATTATGAAGCTAAAGATTAAAGTACTGATAAACGAATACCATCAACAAAAGTGAATAACTTTAAGTAAGCAATCGTGATCAGTATAAACCCTGACTACGTTGACTTCGTCTGTATATCCTAACCTGGCTGATATCGTTCATCATTTTCTTTAATTTAGCAAATACGAATATCTGTCGGACTATGGGAACCCGATAAATATAATGAATTACGATGTTTGTCTTATTGCAGAAGGAAATAATTTTTCTGATGTTTCCTTTTTACTCGATTTAATATTCTCTATATATGACGGTAAGGCTTTAATATTAAGCAGAGGTAAATGTAGTATTACTTTTGAGCCAGAAATTGGTACTGGTTCATCCCATGGGCGATGCATATGAACAACAGAGTTATCTTCTAAAAGACATTTTACGGAACGGTAGGCACCCAGATCTGTAATCTCAATAATCGTCGCATTTAGCCCACTTTGTCCCTGCGAGGCAATGCGGACATGTTCAGGACGAATGGACAACCATGCCATATCAATGTGAGGTTCCTCTTCAAGGGTGAGTTTTCCCCACTTACCTTTTACTGTTGTATTATGAATTTCATCAATATGTAAAAAGTTTTCCCAACCTAATATTTTAGCTACAGTATAACAGGCAGGATTATTGAATACCTCGGCTGTTTTTCCAAACTGCAACATGCGCCCTTCCGCCATGACACCAATGTTATCAGCAAGATAACGTGCATCTTCAAGGTGATGACTAACAATTAAGGCCGGGCGATTAACATCTTTTACCAGTTCTTTTAGCTGATATCGAAGTTGCTGCCTGAGTGATACATCAACCGCTGAAAAAGGTTCATCGAGTAATAATAAATCAGGTTCTGGTGCCAATGCTCTTGCCAGTGCCACCCGTTGACGTTGTCCACCAGAGAGTTGTGAAGGAAAGCGCGCTGCAAAATCCTCAATATGTAAGTGTTCTAGCCAGTGATGAATATGGTATTCGCGCCCTTCTTTTGCAAGGCCATAGCCCACATTATCTGACACCGATAAATGCTCGAACAAGGCATAATCCTGAAACATCATACCAATACGTCTTTGTTGAGGTGGCAAAAAGATTTTTTTTTCGGTATTAAACCAGGTACGTTGACCTCGTTGGATATTTCCGTGATGTGGTTTTTCTAAACCAGCCAGAACACGTAAGGCAGTACTCTTGCCACTGCCTGATGGCCCTAACAAAGCCGTAATCCCCGTGTCGGGCAATGACAAATCTAAACGCAACTCAAACTGTTTGCGTTTTAGCCAAATATTTGTATCAAGTTGATTCATTAGTGGAAGCCCATTTGCAGACGCCTGTTCATGCCATAAACCATAAATAGTACAATAAAGGAGAAAATGAGTAACCATGCAGCGAGTGTGTGTGCTGCTCCATATTCTAATACTTCCACATGTTCATAAATAGCAATAGACACCACTTTGGTTTCACCAGAAATATTTCCCCCTACCATAAGCACAACACCAAACTCCCCCATGGTATGCGCAAAGCCCAATACAATCGCGGTAATTAAGCCGCGGCGTGACTGAGGTAGCACAACAGTAAAAAAGGCTTTTGCTCGTGAAGCACCTAATGTCCATGCGGCTTCAATTGCCGACTTATCTAAACGCTCAAACGCTGCCTGTATTGGTTGTACGACAAATGGTAATGAATAAATACATGAGGCAATCACTAATCCGCTAAAACTAAATGACAGAGGGTGACCGGTTAACTCTGTCCAGAATTTCCCGAGAGGGCCTTGAGCACCAAGGAAAACCAGCAAATAAAAACCAAGAACTGTTGGCGGTAAGACTAAAGGTAAGGCTGTAATCGTTTCGATAGCTATCTTGAGTCGACTTCGTGTATGCGCAAGCCACCATGCCAAAGGAATACCAATAAGCAATAAAATAATGACTGTTAAACCAGACAACTTTAAAGTAACACTAACAGCCTGATAATCGATATCACTAATCATAACAATTACACACCATAGCCAAAATCAGCATGTAGTATTTTTTTTGCTTTTTCACTTTGAAGAAAACGCATAAAGGAACTGGCTGCTATATTATTTGAAGAACGTTTTAACCAGACAACCTGTTGCTCAAGTAATGAATGATACTTTTCGGGTATTATCCAGCATTTCTTTAAATTAGTTTTCTTTTTACTCAGGACTTGTGACAACGCAACAAATCCTATGTCAACATTTCCTGATACGGTGAATTGATAGGCCTGAGAAATATTTTCACCCTGTATAAATTTATTTTTATTCACTTTCCATGCACCCATTTTTTGCAACACTTGTTTGGATGCGGCACCATATGGCGCTGTTTTTGGGCTGGCCAAGGCGAGACGCTGAAACTCCCCTGTTGTTAATTTTTGCTTACTAATTAATTCATCGAGTTCCATCTTAGTACTACATAATGCCAAACGACCCCGGGCATAAGTAAAGCGCGAGCCTTTAACAATGAGACTATCCGACTCCAGGCGCAAAGGCTCGCGGACATTCGCTGCAAGAAAAATATCATAAGGCGCACCATTGATAATTTGCGCATAAAGCTTTCCGGTAGAGCCACTACTGATCAACAGCTGATAACCGGTATTTTCTTCAAATTCTTTTTTTATAACCTGCATCGCTTTTAATGCATTACTCGCCACAGCAATCGATACCTTGATGGTTTCAGAGGCATAGCAAATATTAGTTACCAATAAAAAACCAGCCAGTATTAACCGCATTGTCAGCCTCCCATAATTGCCGAATAGGCACTACGTAATAGATCGAGCTCAGCTGGCATAAGATCCCTCAATTCCGTTATCAATGAAAACTTTGCTCCTACTTTCTCAGCTGCAGAAAATGGAGGATCAATCATCTTGATACGCACCAGGTATATACTTAACGGGCCTTCGGCGATATCAACCTGCTCATAAAACTCACTATCAATTTCCAGCTCATCATTTTTTAACTCTAGCCATTCGGCTATCCCTTTTAACATAGGTGTTGGTAATGTAATGATGTTATTTGTTTCATTCGGTCTGATGATGTCATCTATAATTTGAGCCAGTCTTGGCAAATCATCAAAAAGACAAACACCGCCCGATGCCTGGCGAAAAAAAACAGTACGCGCACTCGAGGTTGATTTGTGATATAAAATAAAACGTGTATCTTTGTAGTGCTCATTTTCAACAAGGTTGCTTTGCATGTCTGGTTCTCAATCAATTAATTCTAAATATTCGTTCCACTTACTTGTTCTTGGCTGTGGTGAAATCGCACGTACGGTGGTTTCACTTGCACAACATTTAGACTGCCATGTTAGTGTTTGTGATAAACAGGCTAATAATTACTCATGGCCTGAACGTGTTGAAATTATTGAACAACATTTTAATACCGCACCCTTTTCATTAACGACGGGTACCCATGCTATTATTGCGCGAGGCCATGAAGAAGATGTTCAATCTGTTGCTAACTTGCTCAACTTTAATGCTTCTCATGTTTACTTGATTGCTTCTGCCTCGCGAGCCCAAAGCGTAATCGATGAAGCTACTTTGTTATTAAATAGCACACAAATACTTTCAAAGCTCTCAGCGCCAGCAGGCATTGAATTAGGCGGCAATAGTACAACAGAAATATGTCTGTCTACTCTTGCCGAAATACAATGGCGTAATCATAATAGCAAACCCTCTTTACGTGCCCTCACTGACTTACGTTCTTTACGATTAAATTCGAGCTTAACCGGTCAAAGAAATAAAAGCTGTCCGGGAAAACGAAAATAATGGTTAGACAGCTATATCAAAATTAGAACGGGCATCCCACAAGCGTTTAAAACGACTATCAAATACCGATAACTCATGATCAATATTTTGTAATTCATGGTAGTTTGGATACCGGCCTTTGTTAAGATTTGCATACCATAGATCCATGTCTTTTTTAAGGCTTTCCCGCCTTGCAACTAAGTCACTAATAGCTGTTTGATACCAGTTCATTTCTGTTTTGCCGATATCAGCAATGTGATATTCAACACCTGTTTCAAATATACGCGTACCACCACCTTCAGCAATCGTTTGTTTAACTCTTTCTGTGTCAGTCACTTTGACACCAGCCAGAAAATCAACTCCAAATTCAGACAACTCACATAACCATGGTACTGTTGGCCCCATCAGAACCAGATTGGTATCCTGAGCAAGCTCTGCTAATCGGGGAAAAGTTTTATTCGGTATGGAAGTGGCGGTCAGGAATACCCAATCCGCCTGAGGAATAAGAAATTCAGCTGACGTATCCGGTAAATCATTTTCACCTGGCATACGCTCTATAACACTTAATTCACACTTATCGGCATAGGCATCCAGACCTGGGTAACGCCCTACCACCACTACTCGTTTGTTGCGAAAACGTGGCAAGAAATATTCAAATACTGACAGATTACCAGGTGCATTACTGGTTATAGGTAAGGTCTTGTCAAATATTAAATTATTAGCACTTAATGCCGAATTAATTGTCGCCATGGCAAGATTAGCTTCATGACTATTCCAGCTGGTGATCCACTCTGCAACAGATTTTGCCTCACGTCCACGTAAACTACCTGGCCATGGTAAAGTACGTGTTTGTTGCCCAAGACTCATGCTCAACCCTATCTGCTGGTTTACCTGGGCGTACGTCCAGGTCAGCCCAATCATGGCTTCTTCAATTTTGCCACTTAGTTTTTGATCTAATAGCAAATCGTAGATTTGCTGTGCTTTAATATCACCGATATAGTTCATATTTGTTGCACCTTGTACTTATATTGATAAACGTAAAACATAAGCCTCTAATAGCGTAAATTAATATTGCCTCTCATTAAGTCGGTAACGGTAATTATACTGCCCGTTCATTAAACCATTTATTCTGGATATGGGAGCAAACGTAATTCTGTTTTGATATTTTCACCTTTCCCCCATGCTGTAACCGCCTCAATAAACCACTTTTTTTTTGTCGGATGGGATTTAACGACATCATGTTCAGCGTAAAAAGTACCATCACCATGAAAGACTATTGAGCCTGTGCGATTATTCTGTGGCCCGACCCAGAAACCTTCTAAACTGTTTTTTTGAGCATAACTGTCCCTGACAATAGAAAAAGACAGATCTTCGAAACATATATTGAATTTATATTCTTCGCTGTCTGCAATTTTATTTATTTCTTTGTTCATGGCATAACAAATATTTTCACCAAGTGATGTTTTATCATCTATACTTGATTTAATATTCGCCTCCTGGATATTAAGCGGCATCTTCTGACTCCAGTAACCCTTGCAATATTTCCATTACGACTGAACCTCCGACATGATCCAGATGATCCAATTGCTTGAGTTTATTTAAGATCGCTTCGGACTCTGAAAACCGTTCTTGACGCATTAAAATGAACCCCATTGCTTTGAGTGTATATAAATAAAACCGCTCTATATCATTTGGTTTTGACCAGTTTGCGCTTGATTCATCAAGTTTTAGCCAATTAGCATTAAAACCAGCCTGAATTGAAGCTTGTTCTAATCCCTCGCGTGCTACCTGCTCTGCCATTCCAAGTTTCTTATTATAAAAATAAAATTTATAACGTGCGTAATAGACTTCTAATTGTGTTGGAGCCATCATCTGCGCTTTGTCTAATAAATTTTCTGTTGCTTCTAAATCAGGATATACGCGTGTTGCTTCCAGTAACAGTTGCTTAACTTCCGGAGGTATATTTTCTCCAAAGTATATTTCTTCATTATGAAATAATACCTGAGCACTCACTACTTATCCCCACACTTCCTGAGGAACTTTTAAACGCTCAACAACCGTGTCACCTTGTAAATGTGAATCAAAGATTTCTTTAACATCGTCCTTTTTAACTTGCCCATACATCACGCTTTCAGGATAAACTAATATATTGGGTCCCGCACCACATGGCCCGATACAACCTGTGTTTGTTATCGCAACCTTGTCATAGCAATTACGCTGCTGTAATTCATTCATGAACTCTTCATAAACTTCACCACAGCCTTTTTCCATACAGGAACCTCGTGGATGTCCTTCTGGACGGGATTGTACACAAATAAAAACATGTTTTTCCGGTTTAGGCATGGTATTCCTCTTTTACAACTTTGTTTAAACAATATATACAATTATGCGGCAGTAGGCGGCATAGGTGAGTGAGTATGACATTTTTTAGGACAAACTTTTGAACATGCCTGACAACCAATACAATCCATTTGATCTTTTAACGCCATCACCATGCTTGTATCATCATCAAAATCGTCATCGTAATCATCATCATAGTCATCTTCACTCATATCACGTTCAGTCAGTTCAAATACATCACGAGGACAAACTTTGAAGCAGCGACCACAACCGATACAATTCGCCTGGTTTAATTCAATAACAAAAGCAGGTTGCCATTCGCCACCGCCTCTTGTTAACCCGGTAATACTTTCAGACATACATCACCTCATTCATGCTTCTTTTGCTGCTTTAAGTTTGTCCGTTGCATCTTTCCATTCTTTGCAAGCATCATAAGTTATTTGTGCTATCTCATGAATCTCTTCAAATGCTGCAGGCAAACGATCTTCCACAAGATCATGTAAGTCGCCGGCTTTTTCAGTTGCAATACGCTTACGCTTTTTCACATCTTTTTCCAGTGCTTTTAACTCTTCTTCAGTCATTTTTATCTCCTATAATCCTGCAACTTTAGGATGATCACCAACTATATTTAACGCGACAGAGAGTAATTTGTCCGCCTCATCCTTCATATATGACAATGACTTAAAACCGAAACGATGGACATCTCGTAGTACTTTATCCATTACTACCAGTTTTCCAACCGTAATAATAGCCCGACCAAAACCTTCATGAGAAAGATGAACAAGTGGTACAGCCATATGACCACATTCTTTTTCAACTAATGTTGCAATAACGTTATAATATGCCTGTACCCGTGACATTGTTATTTCGTCAGGATCACTGACGATTGGCATATTTTTTTTGCGTTCTTTAGTCATAATAAATGGATCCAGAATCCTGGCAACCGACCATTTTTCGTATGTATCATACATATCAAGTGCTCGCATTTGTTTTACTAATTCTTTAGCAAAATCAGTATCTAGTACCGGATCCTTCTCTTCTATTGCAATTTCTAGTGCTGCTTCACTCATAGTTATTACTCCTGGCAAAATATAATTTATTCATTCCAATCATCGTCTTCGATTTTATCTATATACATGTTATCTGGACGTGTAAGTTTTGAAATTGCTTTAGCTAGCCATGCTGATGGGCCCTGGCACATTTCCTCTTGCAAGGCTGTAATTAATTTATTCACCTCAGAGCCTTCAGTAACTTTTACCGGCTGCACTCCACGCATAACAAGTTTTCTGATAGCAGAAGAGCCAATTGCCTGGCAATAAACTGCTGAGCAATCTTCCAGCATTGCAATTTTTTCTGTTAACTTATCTTCATCAGTGTCACAATCATTTGCAAACTGAGCAGCTTCAAGAAAAACAGCTTCTTCAGGATTAACCATATATATAGAAAAACTATGTGCTGAACCAAAATGTTGGTTGACTGTTTTCATATCTGTTGTCGCAAATGCTATTTTAAGTCCAATTTTCTGATCTCTATTATCTGAATCATAATCAACAACCCGCATGTGTCGTTGCAGCGCCATTAGCCGACCTCTTGTAAATATTCCGGTTTCTGTGCCAACGTAGAATAATATGGTTCAATTTCATGACTATTGTTTTCCATCATAATGTTAGCCATGTCAAAAAGTGCCTGTTTAATCCCCTGGTAACCAATCCATACTCGTTGATAACCACCGATTAAATCATATTGCGGGAATCCGGCCCTTAACAATGGCAAGCCTAATCGCTTAGCGGATTCAACTGCATGGGAATTTCCAATGACTAATTCGGCTTTATTTTCTTTTGCTATTAATTCCAGGTCTTCCAAATCACCTACTTTCACACTGTTTGCTGCTATTTTTTTAACTGCTACACCATTACTGGGTACGACAGCGGCAACAATTTCTGCTCCCATACTGGTTAGTAACTGGCTATATGCCATTACAAGATCAGGATCCTGAGCAATCGCTATACGAGCTTGACCTAACATAAAATGAGTGTCTAACATGGCATCCTGCAATTGTGCGCGTTGGCGTTCCAGTTTCTCTGGCACAGATTGTCCACTGAGCTCTGACAGGGTCACCATTAAGCTATCAACCATATCCAGTTCCATGAGATGATCAAATCGATAATCCGGTACACCAGTACGTTTCGTTAATAGATCAGCGGATTTATATAAAGACGGGCCTATAACAAGGGTTGCGATTGCTTCTCCCATCGTTTCAATTTCTGATGAAGGTGTTCCACCAATCGTTACAGGACTAAATTCCTGCTCGGTTAAATGTCCATCGAGCGATTCAGACAAATCAGGTAATACAACGGGTCTAAGACCAAAGGATTCAATTATGTCTTTAAGGACTTCCACATCACCTGGGGTTAAAAATGATCCCACCAGCACATTTACCTGTTTTTTACGCGAACCGACTTTATTATTAATTTCTTTTTCTGCAGGCAACATATACTTAAATATTGATTGCACAGCCAAAGCATAACCTGATTCAAAACAACCACTGAAATCCGGTGTATTCACCGGAACGACATGGATATGTTTAAACTCAGGATATTTATCACGAAATGTTTTAACAGCACCGGAGATATCGGCACCCTGAGTTTCAGCAAGTCCGGTTGTTGGAACACCAATTAACGCTGGATTTGACTTTTCACATATTGTTTTAAGTCCTTCAACAATATTGTCGTCTGCACCCATAACACTGCTGACTTGATCCATTGCACTTGTTTGCAGCGGTATGGGTTCGCGAAAATGTCGAACAAAAAATACAATTCCAAATGCCGTACAACCCTGTGAGCCATGCATCATAGGAATAGCGCGATTGATTCCCAGGAAAGCAAGCGAAGCACCTACTGTCTGACTTGATTTAAGAGGACTCACGGATAACGCTTTTTTACGCTTAATAATTTCCATACGTTTACCCCGTAACCTTGACGACTTCAGCATTAATTGATGTAGCCCATGGTTTGGGTTTCCGGACTGCTTTCCATACGGGGCTTTCCAGAGTTAATGCTAGTTGCCGTACTAGTTCAAGCATCCCATCATAACCGGCATAACCAAAATCACGTTCCTGATTAATGTCTAAAAAAGGCAATTTAGCTTTTAAAGCAGTATACATACTACGGCCTCCTGCAATAAGAATATCTGCCTTATACTCTTTTACAATGTTAAGCAACTCTTTAGCGCTTCCACCTTCAATCATTTTAGTCTTATCACCCATAAGGTCCCGGATGCGCTCCTTATCTTCTTCAGTTGATTTTTTTGTTCCGGTTGCAACTACTTGCATTCCCAAATCATGCATTGCCGATATTACAGACCAGGATTTAACGCCGCCGGTGTACAACAGTACACGTTTACCGGTTAGACGTTCACGCCAGGGTTCAAGCAGCTTATTTATCTTAGCTTCTTCACGTTTAATGAGTTTTTCTGTTCGTTCTATAAGGTCAGGATCATCGATAAGTCGTGCAATGTCCCTTAATGCTTTAGATGTATCGGTAATACCGTAAAAACTTCCTTCAAACCAGGGAATATCATAACGTTCTTGTAAATTTCGGGCGACGTTAACCATGGCTTTAGAACAAACCATCATATTGACTTCTGCACGGTGCATTGTTTGTACTTCACGGAAACGAGCGTCCCCTGAGAGCGTACATAACACACGAATACCCAACTCATCAAACAGGGGTAAAACATGCCAAAACTCACCTGCAATATTGTATTCACCTGCTAAATTAATATCATGAATTTTAAAACCTAAATCTTTTGCTGACTCAGGAAGTGGATCTGGTTCGCGTGTGCCCACTACATGTTTTAACATCGATTCACCGGCAATACGATTGCCTAAATTCTTACTTCCATAAAATCCCGCGGCATCTACTGGTACAACCGGAATATTCCATCGCTCTTGGGCTGAACGACACACTGCTTCAAAATCATCGCCAACCAAAGCTGGAACGCAGGTGTTATACACAAATACAGCAGGTGGCTGATAAGTTTCAATTGCTTGTTTAATTGAATGGAAAAGACGTTTTTCACCACGCCCCATTACCACATCTTGCTCGGTTAAATCCGTTGTCATACCGATCCTGAAAAGATTTGAGCCTGATGAGCGGGTTCCACGGTTGTCCCAGGAACTTCCTGCACAGGCAATTGAACCATGCACAATATGCGCGACATCTGCGATTGGTAATAGTGCGATCTGAGCTCCATCAAAAGCACAGCCTCCGGCTGTAGCCCCTGGTTTAGGTTTGGCACATCCAGACTTGGATTTTTTGTTATGGCTACACGCTGGCTCATCAAGTAAAGCTGCAATATCTTTAGCCTTTAACGTTCCCATCGTTCCTCCAATAGAGCATTTTTTTTAACAAGGTATGACTGCTTTATAATATTGCAACCGTTATGCCAGAAGCTATGTACTTGTTGTTATTGGATTTATTACAAAATAGTTTGTAGCAAACCCGACAATAGAGTATTTGAGGAGATAAAAATTACAAATCCTGAGTGCGTTACCAGGTAAATAAAGACAAATCATCCTTGCAAATGAGTAGTTTAGCCCTGGTTTGGAAATTCCATTTACGTGGCATGATAGCTGCACTGACATCGACAAGGGACAGTAAAGGATATAAAAAGATGGCAACTAAATGTGCTACACCAGATGAACGAAAACTTACCTGGCTGGAAGTTAAAAATTTAATTGAACAAGCTGGCGTTAAAAATAATGATGAAATTGATCGCATTGATATTTCATGGGGACGAATTGATGAATTTATCTGTAATAAAGATGAGGATTTTGGCTGGAAGATTCAACTCTAAACTATATATTATCTTGTAGTCTTTTTCTTATAGTTTCTCTCACTTCCTGGTCATCGTCTTCTTCAGTTAAAGTTTTGAGAACGGCAATATCAACTCGTTCGGCTGCTGTTAACCGTACCAACCATTCTTTATCCTGAAGCATCATTGCGACATCGGAACTCGGCATTCTTTCAGCTACAATTCGTCGTACCTCCAATTCATTATCATTCACCATCAGACCCAGGCTTGCTTCTGGAATACGACGAGCAACTTCTGTACGAACCTGAGAATCGACATCACAAATCATTCGGAATAAACGACCTTTTGCTAAACGACGAGTGACATAAACCCTGACCAGATAATCTTCGTCATCTGCCATTTTCTCAAGATGCTCGGATGAAATACGATCGGCCACCGTAATTCTGACTTCACGATCGGTATCAGAAATCATTTTAATTAATTGATCATTAGGTAAACGATATGCAACCGCACGTCGGACTGTTTCATCGCTATCATCAATACATTCCAGAAGTTTATTTTGACTTGCGTAACGGACTGCAATCGCACGTCTTTCCCAAAAGTCATTGTCAATATAGCGATCCGCTAAACCTGGATTTTTTCTTAAAAAACGATCAATTTGTCTGCCACTTTCAACCTGTATACATCTATCTCCTGGTGTGCACAATCCGTTAGCAAGTAAACTTTTATGATACTCACATGAAGAACAGTTCCCTTTAGCTGGCCCTATGTTTACACTTAAGTCTTTTTCGATTTTCATGAAATACTGATGATATTAGCTATACCATTGTTTTATATGTGACACAGTCAAGCCACCTTTGATTTGATACGTGCTGACCACCATAAAGTAGCTTTGTCGATAGCAGCTTGTTGCGAAGTTGCCAGGCCAAGTGCCTTTATTATAATCGCAACAGTTGAAATAACCGCCGCCTCACCATATTCATGACGAGCTTCACCGTCCCATACTGCTTTAAACAAATCAAGATTCAAGGATTCATCTTTTATATGACGGGTTGTATTGTTAAAAATCGGTGGCCATTCTTCAGTAAATATCTCACCATTGTTAACCCCATTAACAATGGCAAATTTATCCGGGTCACGCTCAATTTCTCCACCTTCCCCTTTAAATACGGCTGCCTGTAATTGCCCCAGCATCTGTGCAGTTCTTTGATGAATCTCGGCATAACCTGGATGAAATATACCTTGCATTAATACTCTTGCGGACAATGGGTTCAATAATCGACTAATGGTATGACCCGGACTGCGTAATCCAAGTAAATTGCGTAATTCAATAGTGCGATTAAGCAAAGGGGAAAGGTGTTGGATAGAAAGGTAAGAAAACCCTGTTTTTCTGATTTCCTCTACCGCTTCAGTCAACGACTGACTAGCTTTATAACCTATTTTGTTTAAAGCCTGTTCAGCATAAACTCGTTCATCATCACGTGATAAACCATGCATAAATACCGAATAACCATTTTGACTAAGTAATAAGGCAGATAGTACAAACCAGGGGAGGTGCCTTCGTTTACCTGCATAACTTGACCAATCCACAGAAATCGGTGGAATGTTATCCGGTAAAGATATATCTTCCTTGATTGCTTTAATAAATCCAGCAATTTCTTCGGGTGTTTCTTCTTTAACACGCATTAACATAAGAAATGCACCGAGTTGAATATCTTCTACTTCCCCGTCTAATATTAAACGGGTAGCGGTGTATGATTCTTCCTCAGTTAAAGAACGTTGTCCGCGTTTTCCTTTGCCTAAACTTCGTATATATTTTGCAAATGAATGTTCTTCAATCATTTAACATTACTCATTAATTCTACTAATAAAAACGAGATTACTTCGTTGCCATCACAAAGGTAGTAAGGGGGTACCGTTGCGATAATAATCAAAACGGAGTAATCTCAGAACTATACGAAAATTTACTCTTCATCCTCAATGACTTCTGCAACCACAACGCCAGTTGCATTTTCATAGTCATCTGTCAGGCATAAACAATGCTCCCGCCCATCGATAAGATAGATATTAAATTTTTCGTTTTCAATAACAGGCTTGCCCGTCACAATATCGTCATCAAGACAATAAGTGAAGTGAATATCCGGATACGACTCTCGTAATGAGTTAACCGCTTCATCACCAACTACGCAAGAGGCAACATGTTGTGCTATTGTTTCAACGAGCTGTGTTTCAAGCATATTAAACCTCTGCTGCATATTTAGTACGTTGCTCAGCGGGTATTCCCATAATTTTCGCCAACCAGGGTGGGGGGTGCCCATTCATTACTTTCTGAAGCTCTAATAAAACCTCTTTAGCATTACCACCTTCAGGAACTTTCATAGGATATATTCCGCCACGAACAATTTTAGC
>Ga0316207_10002133_pt1 | contig 21381 bp, 24 predicted proteins | sample 6weekpyrite_MG_FD_204943 | JGI IMG/M metagenome (GOLD analysis project Ga0316207, IMG submission 204943) | Microbial mat bacterial communities from mineral coupon in-situ incubated in ocean water Damariscotta River, Maine, United States -... | ecosystem: Environmental > Aquatic > Marine >...
GTGCAAGTTTTAAAGCACGTGAAAGAACAACCTTTTCTACGTCTCTACCGGAGCGCTGCATATCTTTCCAACTGTAGGCATGATTGACATGTATTGTTTCTTGTGCAATTATTGGACCTTCATCAAGATTATTATTTACATAATGTGCTGTTGCTCCAATGATTTTTACACCTCTGTCATAAGCTTGCTTATAAGGGTTCGCCCCTATGAATGCAGGTAGAAAAGAGTGGTGAATATTCATGATCTTGTTTTCAAAGGTTTCAACAAATCTCGGTGTGAGAATTCTCATATATTTTGCAAGGACTATAAAATCGATATCTACAAAGTTATTAATTGCTTCTATGACCTTAGTTTCATGCTCTTGACGCTCTAAACCGTCATGTGATATAGTTATATAAGGTATATCGAACTTACGAACAAAAGATTCTAGGCTATCATAATTAGATATAACCGCCACTATATTTGCTTCAAGTTCACCTGCTTCATGACGTATCAAGATATCACCCAATGCATGGATCTCTTTGGTCACCATAAGAATGATGTTTTTCTTTTTTGGTTCAACTACTTTTATACTTGAGTTTTTAGGAAGTGCTTTTTTCAATGTATCTGTAAGTTCGCTTTGATCTACATCGCCGTCAACAACACTTCTCATAAAAAATTTATTACTCTCTTTATCGACAAATTCGCTGTTTGACAAGATATTGAGATCCAAATTATAGAAGATATTTGAAACTTTATGCACAAGACCTTTTTCATCATTCGCATCTATCAAGACTCGATATTGACTCATCTAAGGATTTCCTTTTTCTAGTTTTTCGACTCGTGCATCAATTGTAGCCAATGTATATTCAAGAAAATTCAATGTCATGTCTACTTTTGCTTCTATATTTGAATTGTTTGGTGCTTGAAAACCTTCAAATAATACCAAAAGCCTCTCTCTAATAGAATTTAAATAGAACAACTCACTTTCCAAAGAATTACCTTCTTCATTGATACTTGAATTTGAAGAAGTATTCTCGGTAGTAGTTTTATCTATTTGTTCCTCGTTTAATCGTTCTTGAACACCCTTTGAGGGTACTTCTTCCATTTCCGCTAATGTTGAGAGTATGACATCTTTTAGTTCCATGCTTTTAATAACCACCTTTCAAATTCTTTAAACTCAACTTCGGTATCCATTTTTAAGAAATACTCTTTCATCTGTATATTTACATGTAAAAATTTTTTTCTCATACCGGATAATCTTCGTATAGCAATCTTTGCATCACTATTGTTAGGATCTTTTTTTAAAACTTCTTTGTATATATCTAATGCTTCTTCTTTTAACCCCTGAAGTTCGTAAATATTTGCCAAAGTCAAAGTCTGCATGAGTTGTACCAGCCTATTTTTCTATATAATTCGCAATAATTGAGCCCATTTCACTTGTTGAACAAACTTCTTTGGCATCAAACTGTGCCAAATCTCCTGTTCTGTAACCTTCACTTAACGCTTTCTTAATTGCGTTATCCACCTTATCTGCTGCTTCTTCTTCGTGTAATGCATATCGTAACATCATTGATGCGGATGCAATAGTTGCAATAGGATTTGCGATCCCTTGACCTGCGATATCTGGAGCTGATCCGTGAATAGGCTCATAAACACCTATTTTAGCACCGATCGAAGCTGATGGAAGAAGACCTATCGAACCAGATAGCATACTTGCCTCATCACTCAGAATATCACCAAATATATTTCCTGTAAGCATAACATCAAATTGTTTAGGGTCACGTATGAGTTGCATTGCCGCATTATCTACATACATATGCGAAAGCTCTACTTCAGGGTACTCTTTAGCCACTTCTTCAACTGTCTCTCTCCAAAGCTGAGAAACATCAAGAACATTCGCTTTATCAATTGAACATACACGTTTGTTTCTTGTCATAGCTATTTTGAATGCCTGATGTGCAATACGAATGATCTCATCACGCGTATAGACCATAGTGTTCCATCCTTTTGTTTCGTCTCTTCCTTTAGGCTCACCAAAATAGATACCGCCGATGAGCTCACGAACCACCATCAAATCAACTCCACGTACTACTTCCGGTTTTAATGATGATGCATTCACAAGTTCATCATAAACCACCGCAGGGCGAAGGTTTGCATATACACCCAATTCTTTTCTAAAACGCAGTAATCCACTCTCAGGGCGTTTTTCTCGAGGAAGATTGTCCCATTTTTCACCACCGATCGCACCAAAAAGTACTGCATCAGAGTTCAATGCACCTAAAATCGTCTCCTGAGGAAGAGGATCTCCTGTGATATCATAAGCACATCCACCCATAAGTAGGTCATCGTACTTTAAAGTAAACCCACTGTATGATGCTACAGCATCCAAAACCTTTACTGCTTCATCAATAATTTCCGGACCGATTCCATCACCTTTTATCAGGGCTATTTTGTAGGATTTCATCTATTTTTTACCTTCTACTTCATTTTTTGCAAAGTTCATTAAACCACCCGCATCGATCAATTCTTGCATAAATGAAGGAATTGGAGTGAAGTCATATGTTTTGTTCGTACTTTTATTTGTGATAGTACCGGCGTTCATATCGACACTGATCTCATCACCTTCTTTAATTTCATTAGCTTCTTTGAGCTCAAATATAGGTAGTCCCATATTAAATGCATTTCTATAAAATATTCTCGCAAATGTTGGCGCTATTATAGCAGCAACACCGGCAGCTTTTAGTGCAATTGGTGCATGCTCGCGAGAACTTCCACAACCAAAGTTCTCATCTGCTACTATAACATCACCAGAGGTCATTTTGTTTACAAATTCAGGGTCAGCATCTTCCATAACATGTTTTGCCAACTCTTCTGGTACTGAAGTGTTTAAGTATCTTGCGGCAATGATCAGATCCGTATCTATATCTTTACCGAATTTCCAAACTTTACCGTTTATATTTGCTTTTTCCATATAATAATGTCCTGTATTTCTAAATAATATTGTGATTATATCCAAAATGTAGTATGAAGTTAATTAAAGAATAGTATTAATAGTAAGACAACACATTAATATTAATAAATATGAATGTGTCTAACGTACTTTATTAGCGTTTGAGGTTATTTGTGGTCTGCAACATTTCATCACTTGTAGTAATTATTTTAGAGTTGGCATCATATGCTCTTTGCCCTGTAATAAGATCTGTCAACTCTACCACCAGTTCGACATTACTAAGTTCTACAAAACCTTGCCTGATCGTACCAAGCCCATCAACGCCCGGTATCCCCTCAACAGGCTGACCGGAACTGTCAGTTTCTATGTAAAGATTATCACCCATTGCATGTAAACCTGCCGGATTTATAAAATTTGTAGTCTGAATTTGTCCAATTTGTGTCGCCTGAGTCTGTCCTGGTTGAATGACCGTTACCGTACCGTCTGTACCTATGTTAATATTAGTTGCATCAGGTGGAATAACTATTTGCGGTATGAGTACATATCCATCACTATTGACCACAGTACCATTCTGGTCGACCTTGAAAGAACCATTTTTAGAATAGACTTGAGTTCCATCTGGAAGTTCCATTTTAAAAAAACCCTTTCCTGTAATTGCCAGATCAAGATTATTGTCAGTTTGCTTTAATGAACCTTCTGAAAATATCTTGTTGATCGCTGTAGGACGCACACCAAGACCGACCTCTATACCTGTAGGACTTTTCGTTGTATCACTTGTTGAAGTTCCTGCATATTCCATGACATGGTACATTAAATCGGCAAATTCTGCACGGGATTTCTTAAACCCTATAGTGTTTACATTGGCGATATTATTCGCTGTCGTATCAATTTGTGTCTGCATTCCCAACATTCCTGTTGAAGCAGTATAGAGTGATTGCATCATCTTTTACTATCCTTTAAATTAAGCTTTCTTCGCAAGTTTTTCTATTGCGTCTCTGTTCATATCGTTCATTTGTGTATCCATTACTTTTTGGTACATACCGACAAGCCTATTCGTTTCTATCAACTGTGTCATCATCTTTACGGCATTGACATTACTTTTTTCTACAAAACCTTGACGTACCGCTCCACTTTGTTCTATGTTCTTCAAAGAGTTGACATCTGCAACCTTGTAAAGGTTGTCACCCTCTTTAAGAAGGTCTTTCATATTCTCAGGCTGAACAATGAAAAGTTTTTTGCTCTCTACTAAAGATGCGCTATTTGGAACATTTGTATATATCTGACCATTTTTATTGACCTCTATGATTGAGTCCGTCGTAGCAAAACTGATTCCTTCTTGTGAGTTTTTATAATCACTCGGAAGCACCTCATAGCCCTGCTTTGTAATAAGTTTTCCTTCATCATTCAATGTAAATGATCCATCACGGGTCAGTCTGATACCCTGTGGTGTCCTTACGGCAAAGAAAAGACCCTCTTGTGAAAGTGCGAAATCCAGTGGATTAGAGCTTTTTTGCATGTTTCCTACAGAATGGTTCACATATGAATCAACTATTTGCGGTGCTCTTGTCATTGTTCTATTTAGAAATTGTGCGCCCTCTTTTGTCTTGTCTGTATGTGGAAGTTCATCTCTTGCCTCTTTATAAATACGCATGAAATCACCAACGATAAGCTCGTCTTCTTTAAATCCGTTCGTATTTACATTAGCCAAGTTATTTGCAATAGTGTCAAGTCTGTTGAACTGTGTTACCATTCCGGCAGCAGAACTGTAGTAGCCTGTTTGCATTCATTGCCCCTGTCTTTATATTTTATAAGCCTTAAAGCAAAGTGTGTTCCAAAAATATCTTACTTGAAAAAAAAGTAATTATTAAGAGTATTTCGGTATAATCCACCTTTTAAAAACCTTAATAATCCAAATTGGAGAATACTCCCATATGACAGCAAAAGAACTCAACAAAGCTTTAGAGACCTTTTTTGAAGAGCATAAGTCCAAAGAATGTATAACTTATGAATCTTTAATAGATTTTTTTGAAAAACAGCCCACAGCTGCTCAAGCAAAAAACATTTACAAACTTCTCCAAAAACACAAAAAATGCATTTATACCTCCAGTGAACATGCTAAAAAGCTAAATGATCAAGAAGCCCAAGCACGTAGAAGTGCGCAAAGAAAAATGCTTGAAGAGAATGAAACAGATAAGTTTGATATTCTAAAAGAACATGAACTGTTAGAATGGTCCCGTTCTGACTCTCCTGTAAGAATGTATCTTCGTGAAATGGGTCAAATTCCCCTTCTTACAAAAGAAGAAGAGATAGAAATCTCAAAAAAGATTGAAGCTGGTGAGAGCATCATCATCGATGCTATCTGTTCCGTTCCTTATCTTATAGACTTTATTTTAGACTATAAAGAACCTCTTATAAATCGTGAAAGACGCGTAAAGGAACTTTTTAAAAGTTTTGAAGATGAAAAAGATGATGGAGATGATTCTGACGATGATGATGATTCTGCAGAAAAAACATTATCTGCCAAGGACAAAAGTAGAGTAGAAAAGGTATCTACGAGTTTTAAAGCTCTAGAAAAAGCAAAAAAGGACTGGGTAAAAGCTACAGAAAAAGCACCTGAAAACCTTGATGAAGAATTAACAGAAGAAATAATGCACTATTATTTAACTGTAACATTTAAAAAGGCCGTGCTTAAAGAAAAACTGTTGGATTTAGGACCAACTTCAAAGCTTATCAATGAACTGGTAAAAGCAATGGAGACAGCACTAAAAAGTGATGAAGGGTATGACAAAGAGCTTAAACGCTTGGAATATAAACTTCCTCTATTTAATGCAACTCTTAAGGCGAACCATAAGGTGCTTGTAGAAAAAATACAAGATTTAACTAAAGATGACATTGCAAATATGGTTCCCGAAGCTACAATGGTATCTACCTATATGGAAATAAAAAAACTGGTACAAACAAAAGAAGCTTCAAAAAACAGTTTTGACATGGAACCTGAAAAGCTTGCTGATATTTTAGAGCAGATAAAGCGCGGTAAAAACATTTCTGAGATTTCCAAAACAAAAATGGCAAAATCCAACTTACGTCTTGTTGTTTCTATTGCAAAACGCTATACAAATCGTGGTTTACCATTCCTTGACCTTATACAAGAAGGGAACATCGGACTTATGAAAGCAGTTGATAAGTTTGAATATCAAAAAGGATATAAATTCTCGACATATGCTACATGGTGGATTCGTCAAGCAATATCACGTGCGATTGCAGACCAGGCAAGAACGATCCGTATTCCTATCCATATGATCGAAACCATTAACCGTATCAATAAGATCATGCGTAAACATCTGCAGGAAAACGGAAAAGAACCGGATGTTGATACAATCGCACAAGAGGTTGGTCTTTCAGTAGAAAAGGTTAAAAATGTAATCAAGATCACGAAAGAACCTATATCTCTAGAAGCACCTATCGGTAGTGAAGAAGATGGTAGATTTGGGGACTTTATTGAAGACAAATCATCTCTATCTCCAGCAGATGCAATACTTAAAGATGACTTGAGAATTCAAATCGAACAGGTGCTTGAGCAACTCAACGAAAGAGAAAAGGCTGTTATTAAACTGCGTTTTGGAATTATGGATGACGAAAGTGACAGGACACTTGAAGAAATTGGAAAAGAGCTTAGTGTAACACGGGAGCGTGTTCGCCAAATCGAATCAAGTGCCATTAAAAAGCTTAAACACCCCAAAGTTGGGCGTCGATTAAAAAACTATATTGAAGAATAAAATGACTTTAGAACAAAATTGGATTGAAAATGATTATAACCCTTTTATTTTATTTAACTCCAATGGAAAAATAGTTTCCCTAAATTCAGAAGCGCAATTTTTACTTGGATGTGTAGAATCCAGTGAACTCTTTGGTCTTGCACAAACATATGCAAATGTAACTTTTGGTTTTAAAACAACATTTTTAGATCTTGAGTATGGAAGATACAAATTCTTTGCTATAACTGTCGGCTATGAAGACGAAGAGAAAATTGGTCTTAAACTTTATCAGGCACCTACATATAAAATAAATACAAAAAAACCTGAAGGAGAACTAACAAATATATTTGCCATTACTGACCTATGTATAGCAAGTAATTCTATCTCTACAGAAACAAACTTTATTAAGTCATACGATCCTACCATTCCACAGATTATTCTCAATGCAAATAACCTTATAAAACTCCTTAATCTTACATATAAAGCATGTAAAAATAGTAAACGTATTGAAACAAAAATATTCTATCGGGTGGGTGAACATATTAAGTTTAATAAAAATAAATACGGTTTATTTTCGATAGCAATTATCCCTGACCAAATAGATGAAATGTTTTTACCAGATATAAAACAACTTGCTGAAAGATATGGCTTCTATATCAATACCGGTAAAACTATATCTATTAATCTTCCTATGATTACTGAGTAAGTAAAATACTTTTAGAAACCATTGAGCCTGCTATGATCCCTATGAGTAATGCAGGAAGATAATATACAAGTTCGAGTATATTGTTGTTTTGTAAAGCGATAAACCCCAATACCAAAAATGCATAAGGCACAAGTCTCATCGCAGTAAGACCGCCTTTTACTCCATATTTTGCATTTTTAAGACTTAAGGTCTTGATTTTTGCTTTTTCTTCTTTTACTATCTGTTTGAAGTCTATATCTTCAGGAAGTTCTTTTTGTTGTTCATCGACTTCTTCATAAAGTTCATGTGGATCATCAATCTTTTGCAGTATATCTCGATCATCTTCATACTCTTTAGAACTGGCTTTTATATCGATCATCTTTTTATAACTGTAAGACGAACCAAGTATAATAAAAAAGGCACTTAGAAAAGCGATTTCAAGATTGAGAAATATCTTTAAAGAGTAAAAGTATGTTATAAATATTAATATTTCTACAACAAGAAAGATTCTAATAGACCTTTTCACCATAATCCCTATCGTCATCTTCATCTTCAAGCTGTTTTTTTATAGCATACCTGTCTTCTTTGGCAAGCTTTTCAAACTCTTTATACTGTTTTGAGTATGCTTTAAATATATTTAAAAGTGCCGCCGCTATTCCTATGAAAACACCTACCCAAAAGAGCCAGCCGATGTCCGTCCATCTTTTTAGAAGCCAGCCGATACCCACACCGAGCAAAACAGCTACGACCATGGATATACCGAGTGAAAGACTGTCAGCTGCTTCTACTATAGGTTTTATTCTTGGTTTACGTTCTTCTTGATTATTTTGTTGCATTTGTTATTTCCTTGAAGACATTTTCACTTGCTTTTATGGTAGCTTCTATCATTTCGTCCGTAATTGCAGTAGAGATAAAACCTGTTTCATATAAAGAACAGGCAAAGTAAAAGCCTTTATCCAGCATGCCTGCATGAAATTTTGCAAACAACTCTGCATCGCTCTTAGTAGCATCATTGAAGTTTTTGACTGGCTTGTCGTTAAAGAAAAAGCCGAACATTGAGCCTCTTGTGTCTATTTGCATCGGTATATTATATTTTGCGGCTGCGCTTTGCATGCCTTCTACCAATCTTTTTGCTCTTTCATTGAGCACGGCTATAACCCTTGCATTATTTTTGAGTTTTGTAAGTGCTGTATATCCGGCTGCCATAGCAACAGGGTTTCCACTGAGCGTACCTGCTTGATACACAGGACCCTCAGGTGAAAGCATCGCCATGATTTCAGCGCGTGCACCAAAAGCACCTACAGGCATACCGCCACCGATGACCTTTCCAAGTGTGACCATGTCAGGTTTCACCCCTGTTATGGATTCAGCACCGTTGACGCTTGCACGAAAACCACTCATGACTTCATCGAACAAAAGCAGAGCACCATGCTCATCACAAAGTTTGCGAAGTTCATGCAAGAATTCTTTCTCAGCTGGAATAAGTCCCATATTTCCGGCTATTGGCTCTATGATGACACAGGCGATGTTGTCTGAATATGCAAAACATTTTTTGACACTTTCTATGTTGTTATACTCAGCCAAAAGCGTATGTTTTGTAAAATCAGCCGGAACACCCGGGCTTGAAGGGTTTCCAAAAGTTGCCGCACCGCTTCCTGCTTCGACCAAAAGAGCATCACTATGTCCGTGATAACATCCGGTAAATTTTACTATGTCGTCTTTTCCTGTAAAGCCACGCGCCAAACGAATAGCACTCATTACAGCCTCAGTCCCACTGCTTACAAAGCGTACTTTATCTATAGAGTCAAAAAAATCCACCACAAGTTTTGCAAGTTCTGTCTCTGCAAGTGTCGGCGCACCAAAGCTCAAACCATGCTTGACCGCAGCTATAACTGCTGCTTCTATAGCTTCATCTCTGTGTCCAAAAAGCAACGGTCCCCAACTCTGTACATAATCAACATACTTATTGCCATCTACATCTTTCAGGTAAGCACCCTCACCTTCTGTAATGAAAATAGGAACTCCTCCAACACTTTTAAACGCTCTGACCGGTGAATCCACACCACCCGGAATTAGATTTTGTGCTTCTTCAAATGCTTTTTTTGATGCCTCTGTATTCATTTGTACCCTTATATCTCTGTTTTTTTATAATTATAGCTAAGTACTATTAATATTGATTTGATATAATCTCGCAAATACATTAGGACTTTTTTTGAACAGATCTTCTTTCGCTCTTTTTGTCGCTTTACTCATACATGCAATCATATTCTTACTGCTGTGGATATTATGGACATTTACACCTGATATGAAACAAAAAACAGCCCGTGAAGAAAAAAGAATCAAAATATCTCTTAAAGAGATGCCAAAAAAGCACAAAGAATCAGGACTTACAAAAGAAAAAGTGAAGCCTTCGCCTATAGCCCCGCCTATGCCAAAAGGTTCTCAACTTAAAAAGATAGTAAAGCAAAAAACTGTCAAGTATGAGCCAAAAAAGGAACCAAGAAAACCAAAGCTCAATAAGCCGAAGACGGTAAAAAAAGCTGTCAAAAAAGCAGTAGAAAAAGTACAGCCTTTGCCGACAAAAAAACTTTATATTCCAGTCAAAAAAGAAAAACTAGAGCAAACAGATGTAAAAAAACCGGAAGAAAAGCCAAGTAAACTTTCGTGGCTTTATGAAGATAAATCTGCCAAAGATGATGATACAAAGAAAAAAAACATTCGTGAGAACAGTAATATTTCACAAAACATAAAGGAACTCTATGGTGAAGAGTTTGGGAAACTCACACCAGGTCAGCAACAATACATTTTGGATAATCAAGAAATCATGCGAAGAATTACACAACAGGTACTAAACCGTGTTGCACGAGTAAATATTCCACGTGATTTAAATATAAACAGAAGTAATGTCATAGAATTTTACCTGCATCCAAACGGCGACATGTCAGGTTTTCGCTTCATTTCAAAAAGCGGCTACTATGTGCTTGATGACACAACCAAAGAGACCATAGAGTATGCGTATAGCAGATATCCAAGACCAAAAGAGACAACGCTCATACGCTATAATGTATATTATAATTTAGGTAGATATTAAGTAATTTTTATATAAAAAAAGACTGTAAATTTCTATTCATTTATTTAGTATAAAGAAAATTAAAATATTAAAAGCTATGCTTCTATGAATAAGGATATTATAATATGCAAAAAATCAAACAACCTTCTCAGACTGTAAATTCACTTGATGATCTGGCACAGCTTGCCGACTACTCACTTGTAAACTCTCTAAACGCTGATCCGGATGCTACTTCAGATGGTGTCGACCATGATCCTCGCCAAGTCTTTAGCGGTCATTATGTTCCCGTTAAGCCTACTCCTATTGATGCTCCACACTACATTGCACATAGTAAGAGTTTTTTTAAAGAACTCGGGTTTGATGAAAGTTTGGCTACAGCAGAGGATTTTATGCGACTTTTTTCTGGGAATACTTCAGAATTGCCGGAGCCATTAAAAAAATTAGGCTGGGCAACAGGATACGCACTTTCCATCTATGGCACAGAGTATTATGAACAGTGTCCTTTTAGAACAGGAAATGGGTATGGTGACGGTCGGGCTGTATCTGTACTTGAAGCAGTTATTCAAGGCAAACGCTGGGAGATGCAGCTTAAAGGCGGTGGCAGGACTCCGTATTGTCGTGGTGCTGACGGGCGTGCGGTTCTTCGTTCAAGTATTCGCGAGTTTTTGGCGCAGGAACACATGCATGCACTAGACATCCCGACATCACGTTCTTTAACCTTATATACTTCAAAAACAGAAAAGGTCAGACGCCCATGGTTTTTAAACGGTTCGTATTCAAGAGACCCTGAAGTGATGATAGAAGAAGATGTAGCCATTACAACACGTGTAGCACCTTCATTTCTACGCGCGGGACAGCTTGAACTTTTTGCCAGACGGGCACGTAAGAATGAACATCCAAAAGCGATGGAAGAGCTTGAAAAAATAGTGTTACATGTAATAGATCGCGAATACAATGACGTAATAGATGCAAATCTGCCTATCGAAGGAAAAGTAGTACTGTTGGCTCGTGAGTTTCGCGCCCGACTTACCTCACTTGTGGCAAACTGGATCCGTGTCGGGTATTGTCAAGGAAACTTCAATGCTGACAACTGTGCAGCAGGCGGTTTTACGCTTGATTACGGTCCTTTTGGGTTTATGGATATGTTTGACCCAAAATATCAACCATGGACAGGCGGTGGTGTGCACTTTTCCTTTTTAAATCAGCCTCAGGCAGCCGAGCGTAACTTTAAGATGTTTTGCAAGTCTTTGCAACCTCTGCTTATTGAACACCAAGAACAGTTACATGAGCTGGACAAAATACAAGAAGACTTCTCAAAGGTTATGCAGGCACACATGATAAAGATGTGGGCTTCAAAACTCGGACTGAAAACCTTTGATGCGAACCTATTCAACGAACTCATAATGCTTATGATAGAGACCTCAGTGGATTACACCATCTTTTTTCGCGAACTCTCAAACATTCCTGATGACATCGGAGCACTTACAAAAAGTTTTTACGGTGATTCCATCTATGATGAAAAGATCTTAGAGAAATGGATAGAGTGGCTAAGCAAGTGGAGATCCCTCATCAATGCGGACATACCTGAGGCCAAAGAAAAACTCTCAAAAGAGATGAAACTGGTCAATCCGAAATACACACTCAGAGAGTGGTTGCTCGTCCCTGCCTACAAAGAAGCGCAAAAAGGCAACTACGAACTCATACACGAACTGCAAGAGGTAATGACAGACCCATATGCCGAACAGTCTGCAGAAATAGAAGAGAAATACTACAGAGAAAAACCTGCAGAACTCTTTGATATAGCAGGCGTATCACATGTAAGTTGTTCGTCTTAAGATATTTTTAAGAGCTTTCTAAAAGTTTTAAAGCGCCTTTATAGATCGGTTCATCTATAAAGCCGTATTCTTCATCCACAAAACCTGTTATGCCCTCATCTCTGTGCATTTCAAAAAGTTTAATGATCGTTTTTGCCCGTACAATTTCTTCTTCCTTGTTTTTGAAAACTTCTTGAACAATTGTTGCTTGCTGGGGAGATATACAACCTTTTGCGCTATACCCCATCTCTTTTTCAAGTAAAAGCCATTTTTTAAAGGTATCAATATCTTTAAAGTCTTGAAATACAAAGGAAACCGGTTTTACCTGCATTGATTTAACAGTAATTAAAAAATGTGCAAGAATATACTTCATCGTAGGGTTTTGTAAACTGATAAGGCTTTGAGAAAGTCCCATGTCTGCAAATAAATCTAAAATACCCAAATAAAATGTAGAGACTCTCTCATTTATAGCCAAAGTTGAAAGATTATGCCAAGCTTGTGCCGTTTCTATAGAAAGATGCAATTCTATATCCTCCTGTAAAAGTGCTAAAATATTTTTTACTTCTTCATTGTTTTTTATTTTTGGTACACGTATAGCATCAGGTATGAATTGATTTAAATAGGTTATCTCATCATATCCGCCTTCATCTAAAGCATTGACCCGCACAATAAGCTTTTTGTCACTTTTTTTAAGTCTGGATAGAAATATAGCCGCTAAAACAAGGGCAAAAGGTTTATCTTCTTTACTCACACCGTCTTCAAGATTTAACATTATACATTCAGCATCAAGCGTTTCTATCTTTTGAAGGTGTTTTAAATTATTGCATGAAAGCATCAAAACCGATCTAAAGTTTCTACTTTTATTTATCTGGCGGATTGTCGGAATCGCCAATGCATCCAATGCAGATAAATCCCTTTTTTCATAAGCATCTTTTATTTTATTTATCATGATGTCTCTTTTTATCATTTTTGTGTAAGTATAAATATAATGCCTTAATTTCTTCTAGCGTCAAAAAATATCTTGGCATTCCACGTTTTCTTTTGTTCAGCACTCTATAAAATTCACTAAAGCCAATTTTATTAATTGGCGGCCCTACAAAGGATTTGTGCTTTTTTTTATGTACATAATTGGCTATTACCCGCCCTTCTCCATTTTCACCATGACAGTTTTGGCAACCAATACCTCGTGGGTTTTTATAAAGCTGTGATGCATACTCCATTGGGGTTATAAAAGTACTCGAACCACATAACAACAAGGGGGTCAGAAAAAACAAGATATATTTCATTATTAGCCTAATATTATTTTAAAAGGGTATAATATCAAAAAAAATATTTAAGAGGTTTAAATGCAAATTCTTGATGGAAAAGCTCTTTCGAAAAAAATTGAAGAAAATGTAACGAATGAAGTTGCCAAACTAAAAGCTGAGACAGATGTAACACCTGGTCTTGCCGTGATACTTGTCGGACAGGACCCTGCGAGCCAGGCTTATGTCAGTATGAAGAAAAAAGCCTGCGATCGTGTCGGTTTTTACTCCGTTACTCATGAAATGCCTGAAGATATCTCTCAAGAAGCTATAGAGAACACCATTAAGATGATGAACCAGAACCCAAATATTGACGGTATTTTGGTACAATTGCCTCTTCCTCCACAAATAGACACTACAAAGATACTCGAACTCGTTGACCCTGCCAAGGATGTTGATGGTTTTCACCCTTACAATGTCGGGCGTCTTGTGACCAACCTTGACGGCTTTGTTCCATGTACACCACTAGGTGTCATGGATCTTTTAAATGAGTACAACATCGATGTAAAAGGCAAGAACTGTTGTGTTGTCGGAGCTTCGAACATTGTCGGAAAACCGATGGCAGCACTCCTGCTCAATGCTGATGCAACTGTTGAGGTCTGTCATGTATTTACGGATGATCTAAAAAAGCATACACTCAATGCAGACATAATCCTTGTAGGTGTGGGTGTCATAAACCTTATAAAAGAAGATATGGTAAAAGATGGTGCTGTCATCGTCGATATTGGAATCAACAGAGCAGAAAACGGTAAACTTGTCGGTGATGTTGATTTTGAGAACGTGAGTAAAAAGTCTTCATATATCACACCTGTTCCTGGCGGCGTAGGTCCAATGACAATTGCAATGCTTCTAAGCAATACCCTTAAAGCTGCAAAGCTAAACACACAAAAAAAAGACTAATTTGATGAAAAAATTTTTAAATAAAGCTTACAAATGGTCAAACAGCTGGACAGGGACAATTGTTATTGTCCTTTTTACCATATTTTTTATCGCACAGGCATTTAGAATCCCAAGTGGAAGCATGAAAGATACTCTTTTAATAGGAGACCACCTTTTTGCCAAAAAATTTGCCTATGGAGTCCCTATGCCTTATATTCCATTTTTGGAAATTCCAATTATTCCATGGAGTAAGGAATTGAAAATTGTAGATGGAGATACTCCAAAACATGGCGATATTGTTATATTCAGGTATCCAAAGAACATCAAACAGCATTTTGTTAAACGTTGCGTCGCACTGCCGGGTGATGAACTTTTTGTTGCAGATAAAGACCTTTTTATACACTTCAAACAAGGTGATGAATGGATCAAAAAGAACTATGTAGATTATGATATAGCCATTTACAACAACAAACTATGGGTAAAGAATCCTTATATGAAAAAGCATCCGGGAATTCACCATGACCCGAAAATCATTAATAACGGTCGTTTTCCCATACAGGTCTTTTACATGAATCCTGTAAAGGTGCAAAAAGACCACTACTTTATGATGGGTGATAATCGTGACCATTCAAACGACAGCCGTTTTTGGGGAAGTGTTCCGTATGAAAATATCGAAGGAACACCGTGGTTTATCTATTTTTCAATAGATAAAGACTATAAAATCAGATGGGACAGAATAGGGAAAACACCATCCGATCTCGAACAAGAGCCTTATTTGCAAAAAGCGATACAAGAAAGAGAAAAAGAAGACAAAGAATATTATGGAATCACTTGATATACTGAAGATTGCGGCTGCTATTCTAGCACTTGCCGTTGCGATAATTGGACATGAGATAATGCATGGATGGGTTGCTTACAAGTATGGTGATATGACAGCAAAGAATGCAGGTCGTCTTACTATCAATCCTATTTCACATATTGACCTTGTCGGAACCATTTTGGTCCCTGCTGCCATGTACTTTATACCTTTGCTGTTAGGCTCAGAGGGCGGCATACTCTTTGGATGGGCAAAACCCGTACCTATTAACACTTTTACGGTCATTAACCGAGGCGGCTACAATGCTGCAATGCAGGTTGATTTAGCAGGTATAGTCTATAACTTTACCTTAGGGGCATTTGCGGCTATAGCACTAACTGCTATGAGTACACCGACAACAGTAGATTCATTGTTTTATATATTTCTGTATATATTCATTTATCAGTTATTGGTTATTAACATAGTATTAGGTGTATTTAATCTTCTGCCTATTCCACAATTTGACGGTGGGCATTTTTTAATGCACCTTGCATTAAAATATAAGCTCAATTCAGTCGCAGAGTTTTACTACAAGTATGAGAGATATGGCATAATCATAGTACTTGTTATTTTAATGACACCGTTAAATCAATATGTACTTTTTATGCCTGTACGAGCAATTATAAATTTATTATTATCTTAGAGGAGAAGAGATGAAATTTTACATAGGTACTGACCATGCGGGTTTGGAATTGAAAAATTGGACGGTTGAACTTTTAAAAACAAAAGGACATGAAGTACACGACTTCGGTCCGTTTAGTGCAGACAGAGTTGATTATCCTGACTATGCACACAAGGTTGCTACTGCCGTTTTGGAAAATGAAGGGACTCAAGGTATCTTGATCTGCGGTAGTGGAATTGGTATGAGTATGGCTGCTAACAAACATCACGGTATCCGTGCTGCACTTTGTCATGATGCCTATACTGCCATTGTAGCCCGCGGGCATAATGATGCAAATATATTATGCTTTGGTGAACGCATCATTGGCAAGGGTGTTGCCGAATCTATTATTGAGGCATGGATTGCCAGTAGTTTTGAAGGTGGCCGTCATACTCAGCGAGTAAAAAAGATCGAGCTAGATTAAAGAACAAAGGAAATTTTATGTTTTGGGAATGGTCACTTTTAACAATACTTTCTATTGTTTCAATATACCTGTTTGTAAAGATGTTTTACTTTAAAAGCATTACGAACAAAGAACAAAGAAGTAATGATTTAATGAAATTAACACTTCAAGAGGCGGAAATATTGATACGAAAGTACCAAATCCAGCTCCAAAGAGCACTTGGTAATGTTGATATACTGAGCGAAGAGCTGACAAAACTCAGAAATGAACTGAAAGTCTTAAAACAAAGAAACTCAAAACATAGACAAGAAGTAGATAGACTCAATGCAAAAATAAAAGCACTAGAAGGTCGTATAGATGCACTATTATAAGGACAGATATGATAACTCTCAGCAATACAGAAAAGAATATTATTGAAAACTCGATCAGAGATATACAAGACTTTCCAAAACCGGGAATAGTCTTTAAAGACATTACAACGTTACTAAATAACAAAGAAGCCTATGGTGTACTTATGAATCACCTTTACCAAAGATACAAAGAGTACAATCTTGATTATATAGCAGGTATTGATGCCCGTGGATTTATCTTTGGAGCAGCACTTGCACAAATGCTTGGTCTGGGATTTGTTCCAATTCGTAAAAAGGGGAAACTTCCTTATACGACCATTGGTGAAAAATATGCCCTGGAGTACGGTGTAGATGAAATAGAAGTACATATAGATGCTTTTGGTAAGAAAAAAGATGCAAGAGTACTTGTCATTGATGATCTTATAGCGACAGGTGGTACTGCAAATGCGGCGGCAATCCTTGTAAACCAAACTGGCGCCGTATGTATTGAATGCTGTTTTGTAATTGGACTCACATTTTTAGACGGTATAAAAAAACTTCAAGAAAAAACTGATGTTTACACAGTATTAGAGGTAAATTAACAATGTATATTCCCACTCCCTCAAAATATGATCCTGATGAGAATGGACATTTTGGAATCTTCGGCGGTCGTTATGTCCCTGAAACGCTCATGCCGGCACTTCTTAAACTTAAAGATGAATATGAAGAGATTCGTTTTAATGAAGATTTTTGGAAAGAAGTTGATTACTACCTCAAAGATTATGTAGGACGTCCCAGTCCTCTTTTTTATGCCGAAAACATTTCTAAAGAGGTCGGAGCAAAAATTTACTTAAAACGAGAAGACCTGAACCATACCGGTGCACATAAAGTTAACAATGTAATTGCACAGGGTTTAATGGCAAAAAGACTTGGCTATAAAAAGGTCATAGCAGAAACCGGTGCCGGACAACACGGTGTTGCAACGGCAACCATTGCAGCGTTACTTGGCCTCGAATGTGAAATATTTATGGGTGCAAAAGATGTGGAACGCCAGGAACTCAATGTTTTTCGTATGAAACTTTTAGGTGCGAAAGTAAATGCTGTTACAAGTGGCAGTAAAACCCTTAAAGATGCTATGAACGATGCCATTCGCCACTGGGTAACACATGCACGTGATACTTTTTATATTATAGGAACTGTAGCAGGGCCTCACCCTTATCCTATGATGGTCAGGGATTTCCAAGCCATCATCGGATGGGAAGCAAGACAGCAGATTCTTGAAAAAGAAAACCGACTTCCTGATTATGTCATTGCATGTATAGGCGGTGGTAGTAATGCTATAGGCATGTTTCAACATTTTTTAGAAGACCAAGAAGTACAATGCATTGGTATTGAAGCTGGTGGACTTGGACTTGAGACAAATAAACACGGCTGTTCTTTGGAAAAAGGACGTCCCGGAGTTTTGCATGGTCAGATGAGTTACTTGCTCCAAGATGAAGACGGTCAAGTACTTGAAGCCCACTCTATCAGTGCCGGGCTTGATTACCCTGGTATTGGACCTGAACATGCCTTTCACAAAGACAACAAATCTGTTTCATATGATAATGTAACTGACCAAGAAGCTCTTGATGCATTTGTATGGCTTTCACAAAAAGAGGGAATAATTCCCGCCTTTGAGAGTTCTCATGCAATTGCATACTTAAAAAAAATGAAAAACATTGAAGGGAAAATAATCATTGTGAACTTGTCAGGTCGTGGTGACAAAGACATGATCCAGGCTAAAGATATTTTGCATTTTGATTAAACACAATGTTTTAAGCAATAAAGATCTTTCCATATCTTTGCTGCTTTGCTTCACCTAATGCATATTTTGCTCTCTCTATAACCATTTTCATCTCATCGTTTTCCATAAAGCTTGTAATCCCAAAGGCTATTTCAAGGTTAAAATCCTGAAGTGATTCCACTCTTGTGAGTTCCTGACTTATTTTTTTAATAAAAACTTCTGAGGACTTTTCATTTGTATTCGTTAATGCAATAATAAAATCAGAACCTTCCCAGCGTGCCAAAACATCTGACGCTCGGATCAGTCCTTTGAGTTCTTTTGCAAAAAGTGATATGATCTTCTCACCTTTGCTTAATCCGAACATCCCAATGATCTTATTTATGTTCACAAGGCTAAAATATACTATGGTCGTATCTCTTTTATAACGATTATAATAGTCAATTTGATGCTTTAGTATGGCTTGCATTTGCATCTTTGAAGTTAATTTTGAAAGTTGGTCTACAGTTGCAAGATTTGCTAGCTTATCCATTCTTAATCTATACTCTTGAAATTTTGCAAATTCTTGACAATGATAGGAAACTCTTTTGACAACTTCAATCGCTTCAAAAGGCTTTTTGATATAATCACACGCACCGGCTTCAAAGCACTCTTGCAGCTTTTCCTGGTTATACTCTTCTGCACTATCTATAAAAATTGTCGGAACCTTTATGGATGTATCAAAATCACTCGCAACTATAATTTGTACTGGTGTCAAATAATTTACACTTACATTAACCAAAATCAAATTATAGTCATTTATATTCTCTTTTACATTATTAAAGTCTTCTATGTTTAGGACTGCTTTACATGTAAATCCGTTTTGCAAAAATAATGACTTTAAAACATCAAAATTATGCTGGTTCACTTCAAATATTAAAATCTGTTTTTTAATCATATTTTTATTGTAACATAATCTAAAGACTTTTTTTCATTGTTAGTGATATTGTGCTATCATATTAAACAATAAATTTACAAATTGGAACACTTATGGACATTAAATTAATATCTAACGAATCATATAGCGCAAAGAACAACATTGAAGTTGAATTTGTCACTATAGAAAGCCTAGGGCATCATAAATACTTGAAATATTTAAACAAATCAGGTTTTAAAGCTAAACAAGACACTACATGTTATCTGTATGAAAAAGATCTTTTAATATGCGGTATAGAAACAAAAGACAGTGAGTACATTCGGAGTGCAGCTGCCGTTGCAATTAAATCATTAAAGACGGCGAATTATAAGTCTGCAAGCTTTACTGTAGAAAAAGAAAATATTAAATCAATTATTGATGGTGTGGTACTTGGCGGGTATGAGTTCAATAAGTATAAAACACAACCGTCTAAACCAAAATTAAAGAATATCTACCTAACATGTACTAATGTAGCCCAATTAAAAGATGCTTTTGAAGAGGCAATTATTATTGCCGATGCAACATGTTTCACTAGAGATATTGTCAACATTGCACCTGATGAACTTAACCCGCCTTCCTTTGCCAAACTAGCAAAAAAATTGGCAAAGGAAAATTCTTTAGAGTGTAATGTTCTAGGACATAAGGAACTAAAACAAGAAAAATGTGAAGCAATGCTTGCAGTAGGACGTGCATCTTGCCATGATACAAAGCTTATACATCTTGCTTATAAACCGAAAAATCCGAAAAAGACCATTGCACTGGTTGGAAAAGGATTAACATATGATAGTGGCGGATTAAGTCTTAAACCTGCTACTGCTATGGTAACCATGAAAATGGACAAGGCCGGGGCCTGTGCCGTGCTTGGAATCATCAAAGCGGTAAGTGAGTTGAAACTTGACATAGAAGTACATGCTTTTGTGGGAGCAGTTGAAAATATGATAGGCGGAAATGCCTACAAACCAGATGATGTACTTACATCTCGCAAAGGCGATACTATAGAAGTAAGAAACACAGATGCAGAAGGCCGCCTGGTCCTTGCTGATGTACTTGATTATGCACAGGATAAAGTAAAGTCTGATTATCTTTTTGATTTTGCAACACTCACAGGTGCTTGTATGGTGGCCCTTGGTCAATATACAACTGGTGTTATGGGGCACTCAAGCAGATTAAAACATGACCTTTCAAAAGCATCGAACAAAGCCGGAGAACTGACAGCTTCACTGCCGTTTAACAAACACCTCAAAAAACAGCTTAAAAGTGAGATCGCAGACATCTGTAACATCTCGAATAAACCGTATGGCGGTGCTATTACAGCCGGTCTTTTCCTAGACAACTTCATAAAAGAAGAGAACAAAGACAAATGGCTGCACTTTGACATAGCCGGAAGTGCTTATACCGAGTCTCCTTGGGATGTAAATGTATATGGCGGAACCGGTGCGGGTGTGCGTTTCATGAGCGAATTTTTGAAAAACATCAAATAAATATGATATAATTTCGCAAAATTTTTTAAAAGGAAAGAGAATGTCATTAAGAGAACTGTTTGTTGCAACTACTATAGCACTCTTTAACAGCTCAAAACCATGCCATTGTCATCTCTTTTTTACCATCAAATCAAAATTGATGGTTTTACTCAACCACTACATTCCGAGATGCCCTTTCTATACAGTATGTTTCGCATTTCGCCGTAGCGGTGTTCACCCTCCTCTTTCACTATCCCTTTAAGCAAAAAACTTTACAAAAACAAATAAATACTATTGTCAAAAATGACACAAAACAAAGGATAGTGTAATGTCAAAAAATACATACGTTATAGGATTTCCAAGAATTGGAGAACAAAGAGAACTCAAGTTTGCCCTGGAGAACTACTGGGCTAAAAAAAGTGACTTTAAAGAGGTACAAAAAGTAGCCAAAGCGCTTAAACAAAAGCATTGGAACTACCAAAAAGATGCAGGTATAGA
>Ga0316207_10002134_pt1 | contig 21375 bp, 14 predicted proteins | sample 6weekpyrite_MG_FD_204943 | JGI IMG/M metagenome (GOLD analysis project Ga0316207, IMG submission 204943) | Microbial mat bacterial communities from mineral coupon in-situ incubated in ocean water Damariscotta River, Maine, United States -... | ecosystem: Environmental > Aquatic > Marine >...
GCGGCAGGTTGCATTGGTTTGGTAGGTTTGTTTTCTGTTTCAGCGCATGCATTAAGTGTTAGTGATGATCTTGGCGTACTTCAGTCAGGAGGAACAATCGATTATTTAGTCGATGCTCATAATACTGCAGGTGACGGTTTTACAGATACATTTTCCTTTAGTGTTGATAGTGGCGTCCCAGCTACGAATACTAGCGCATCGTCATTTCAATTTGGTACCGAAGGTATTGATGGCTTTATGGTTGAATTATATGACTCGAGTGATAATCTGCTTTCTACTAACGGCGCTGTAAATCATGGGTTTACTTCAGATGTTTTTTTTACTCATGCCGGCACAGGGGACTTCAAATTATTGATTACCGGACTAACAACTGGATCGGGTGGCGGTATATATGGGCTTACTCTAACGGCTGTACCTCTTCCAGCAGCAGCCTGGTTATTCATATCGGGCTTCCTGGCAATCGGTGGTTGGTCAGTTTTCAAAAGAAAGCGTGAAGAGAAAGGAGTTATTCCCTCAGGTGCATTAACTGCTTAAATAAAAAGAATTGTAAAGATATACAAAGACCGGCCTTTTGGCCGGTCTTTTGGTTTTTTAAATGTGTACAATGTAGGGAAATAAGATAATTTTCTTGGTGGTTAATCCCGGTCATGGCTATTTACTATTAAACACTTACAGTAAGATAAAATAAAAACCGGGGTAGATTGTCTCTATTTTTATGTGTTGTTATTCCTGGCGGGGTTTTGTTGGGCTTTAGATTGGATGTTGGACTCATGCAATTTGTTTGTATTGTAGTGCAAAATGATGGGGCAATGCTTAATAGGCATGAAGCAAGGCCTGCCCCTCAATTTTGTTACCAAAATACCATTGTCCGGACGCTAATACTGATTAATGGGTGGAGTTTGCTATTTCTTGTTCTAAGTTCCACAGTTTGATAAACAGGTTATATGAACGCTAGTACGCATGTTGCACCTAATATGGGAGATTTATATTCTCTTTTATACATAATGTTCGCCGCGCTATCAGCCTTGTATTTAGCAAAGAATACAGAGTATAAATTTATAACATTTATTCTGATATTCTGGTTGTTAGCACAGCCAGTGATTCAAGCATTTTATGTAATCAGACCCACTTTCTTACCGTTTGATTTCCAGCCCAATAGAATATTACTAATTTTTTTAGTAGGGATCTTGTTATTTAAGTCGATTATCGTTAAGCGAAATTTATCGCCAATTCAGCGGCAATCAACTCCTTTTGTTGTTTATCTCATCTTGTTTATAGTTCTTATTGCAATTGCAATGGGTGTAAATGCAAACGTATTGGGACTCAAGCGCATATTTGCTATTCCATTGGAGCCAATTACTTTTCTATTATTATTTATTGTTGCGCGGATTTTAATTACAGAAAATATTCTCCGAGCGGTTTTATATGCAATATTAATAATGAGCACAGTAAGTGCTTTAATTGCTATTTATCAGGTTATTGCAGACCCGATGTTTTTAAGAACTGGTACGCCGCGTTTAGCTTTTGGTAATATTTATAGGGCCTTTGGTGTATTTCCTACAGAATATATTTTCGGTAGTTTTCAATTAATTGCAATATTTGTAGCGCTCGCAGTTATTTCCAATCAATTGATTAGAAACATTACGATAGCTATTCTCTCGGTCTCTGTATTTATTACTTTTCACCGACTTGATCTAATAATCCTTACGGTTCTTGCTTTTTTATATATGACTAAATTTTCGCGTAAAAAAGTAGGAGTACCAATGATCATATTATTAGGGTTGGTGGCTGTTTCGATACTGCCAGCGTATTCAATTTTTAAATCATTTGAAGGAGAAAGCCAATTAGTTGCTGAGCGCTTGAGTGCAGACACTGTAAGTGGGCGATTTGAACAGTACTGGGTGGTAATTAATGCATTACCTAAACATCCATTGGGTTTAGGTAGTTATGAGCATCCAGAATATCAATCTCTGATGATTAAGCATAAAATGACACAGTCAATTAAAAAACCAGATGGAACAAATCAAGTTGAAGGATTGGGAGTGCATAATGGCTTTTTAGGTGTAGGTATTAAATACGGTTTTTTAGCCATGATAATATTTATACTATTTTTTTGGAAGATGTTTCAATATTTTTACAGACGTGCTAATCGGTTTGAGCCATTGACCTATGTTCCAATGTTTGCTGTGATTATCTGGATAATGAGCAATATTAGTAATGGTATCATTAACTTTTCTTCATATAATATACTAATTGTGGGTTTGCTTGCAGGCGCATTTGTTGGGTTATACGAAAAAGGGTTGCTCAATAAAAAAGATAAAGTGAACGACACAAGTGTTTGCTCGTAATTAGGTAGTAAAAAAATGGATTCAAACGAGTTATTTATAATATCAATTCAAAGATCTGGTTCAAATTGGTTGCATCGATGTTTAGCTGAGCATAGTGCAATTTCAATAAATGGAGAAATTAATGTTAGCGCTGCTTTGTTAGCTATTGATCAAATTAGGGCGGGTGACAAAGTTGCTGAGCAAAAATTAAAGTCATCAAGCTCTTTTAGACAAGCGACTCAAGAATTTATCAAACAATTAATGATCGCAAACTTAGATTCAGGTATGAAGGCTGAAGCTGGCTATTTAGCAGACAAAACAGCCTTTCCCAGTGTTATATCCTTAAAAAAGAAACCAGAGCAAGTGGAATACGCAAAAATACTTGAACAGTATTTTCCAAAGGCAAAAAAAATCCTTATAGTGAGAAACTCTAGAGATGTTCTCGTTTCTTTTTCTGAATGGAAAAAACAAGTAATTGGAAATTTGTTAGCGCCCACTCCACATTCATTTAGGTTTTTTATACGTCATCTAAACAATTGGTGTATTTTGCATGAACGCTGGTTGGCGGATATTGATCATGATCCATCTTGGCTTGTCATTTCCTATGAAGAACTTAAGTCAGATTTTGTAAGTACTTTAGAGAGGGTTTTTCAGTTTTTAGAGCTTGAAGTTAACAAAAACTTTATGGCTGAAACCAAAGAAAGGTTGTATCGAATTGATAGTCCAGTATATCAAAAAGAAAATGCCGAGCGGGGTTATGGTTTCTTTCGCAATGGGGCGGTTGGAGAGTGGGAAGATAAATTTTCCTGGTGGCATAAGCTAATCTATAATCTATTTTTCAAAGCCAGAGTGGAAAATATTTATAAAAAAATTCAAAAGCTTTGAATGATTCAGGTGTGTAGGTCAGACGGCTAGTATTGGTGAAAATGTTTAATAGTCTAAAAGTAATTGTAAGTAATAAAAGTGCTCGGCAGGCTATGGCATTGTATTCCGCTTTATTTTTTGGTTTGCTAGTGTCAATCGCAGCGAGTTCAATAAATACTCACGCACTGGGTGCTGACCAGTTTGGCGACTTTAAGTTCATACAAAACTTGTCAATGTTCTCAGTAACTTTTTTGACGATGGGATTTTTCGTATCAGCAGGGCGGTATTTTGCCATAACTGATAACATAAATGATATTAGAAGTATGTTAGGAAGTGTAATTGCAATTTTGTTTCTAATTTATATAATATTTGCACTCCTGTTTTTATTTATCTCTAGCTATTTGGTAGTTATATTTAATCGAGACCTAGGCTGGCTCATTCAAATAAGCTTGCCCTTAATCTTTATCTACCCTCTTAATGTTTGTCTTGAAAATATACTAAAGGGATTAAACGCGATTTATTCCCTAGCATTAACGCGATTTCTCCCGAATTTTATTTATTTACTCTATGCATACTATTTATTTAAAGCTGACGAGCTTAACCTAACCAGCGCTTATTTTGGTTATTTGGGTATTTCTGCATTTTTTTATGTAGCGGTGCTTCTAAATCAAAAGCCAATGTTCAACGAATTTTGTCATAATATTCACACGTTAATTCAAACTACGAGAGAATATGGATTTAAAGTCTATACTGGTATCTTAGCGAGTGTCGCGACCATGCAATTGGGTGGAGTGATGACTGCTTATTATTTAGATACAAGGTCTGCTGGTTTTTTTCTATTGGCTTCGACTATAACCATGCCACTTATTCAAGTTTCGACTACCTTGGGGATTACGTTATTTAAAAGATTTGCAAAAAGTCAATCGATAAGTACTAAAGTAATTTTAATTATGCTTGGAGTGTCAGTTGGTTTACTAATATTTTTTTTTATGGTTATTGAAGACTTGGTGAAATGGCTGTATCCACCGGAATTTGAGATTATTATTTCACTTTGTTACATCATGGCCATCGGAGCAACATTGCAGGGGCTTGGAGGTGTGTTGAATAATTATTTGTGCGCAAAGGGGTATGGGGTATTTTCTAGAAATGCCTCTTTCATCCGTGGGGGTGTAAATCTACTAGGTTTTACGTTAGGCATTAAGTTTTTTGGCCTATTGGGCGCCTCAATAACTGTCCTTGCTGCGGGAGCTTGTTTTCTCGTAGCCCAGTTGTACTATTATAAATTAGCCACAAGAAAAGTATAATTTTATGAAAGTTGATACCATTATTTCTTTTTTTAATCGCAATTAAAAACAACGCTATCGTGCTTGTGACAGTTGAGGAATATAGATATAGCCGGGCAAATGCTAAAATTATTATGGAGATAATGAAATTTCCCACTTTAAGTTCAAGAGTAATGTAATAGATGATAATCATGAGATAAATTTACAGACTAAGAGTGGTGCCGCGATTCCGACGATTGGGAATAGAGTTGGTATTAGTAGCGCTGAAATTTATTCTGCGAAGGAATAAACATCGGAAATGATGCGTTAATTGGTGATAATGTTATTATTGCGGATAATGACTTTCATGTTATCAGATTTGGGGCAGAAGATTAATCGCTGTTGAATTACCACCAAAACCAATTACAACAAAAGATAGAGTTTGGATTGCGGTAGATGCTTTTATTTGCGAAGGAATGATTATCGTTGAAATTAGCTTAACAGGCGCTAAATCAATTGTTACCAAAGCAGCTTCATCTTATGTAGTAGTGGCCGGAAATCCTATTTAATAAAGAATATGTGATAACTAAGAGTAGCTTTTGTTTACATGGATAATTTTAAAAAATAATGTCCATGGTAGTGTTGAGTGAGTTGATATTGGAAGTAACTGGATTAGTTAGCAATTTTTTATAGGATAGCAAAAAAACATAAGTAGAGCGATTAAGCTAGAGTTACGCTCAATATATTTTGGCTGAACAATATTGAAATAGGTAAGGAATTTTAATTACTGTAGTATTCGTTGAATTAACTCTTGATAGAGCTTTAATTATTTATGATATTATTAACACTTACTTAATAACGACTTGACTTATTTTATTAACTATAAGAAATCTATTTATGAATCTTGCAATAATTCTTAATCAACCATATCCATATGGATATGCTTGTACTAATCGGATCCATTATTACGCGCAAGGCGTTAACGAAGCAGGTGGAAAATCCAAAATTTATATACCCAATCCAACTGAATACGACACTTGCACAGCAAAGAACCACCATTGCAATGGTGACTATAAAGGAGTTTCATTTGAGTACACTTGTGGTACGACTACGCGCCCAGAAAACTTTATCTCTCGTAGATTTGCTTATTATAAGGGGCTTATTAAAACTGCAATAAATTTATATAGGGATAGAAAAGAAATTGATGCTGTTTTAATCGTTACCAACGCGCTAAAGCCATTATTATTTTTCAAAATCGTTACAGTTGTACTCAAGAAAAAATACATTCAGGAAAAAAGTGAACTCCCATTTTACAATAAGTCGCCGAAAAATATAATCGAAAAAACTTACCAAAAATTTTATACGAAATATGTTTACAAGTTATTTGATGGAATAATAGTAATATCAAAACCTTTATATGATTATTTTAGTGGCCGTGTTAAAAAAGAATCTCGCATTCTCCAGGTGCCAGTTATTGTTGATGCCAGCGAATTTCTGGAAACTAAAAAAAGACCTAGCTGTTCATATATTGCATATTGTGGTAATTTTACTCAGGCTCAGGACGGCGTGCTTAATTTAATAGAAGCATTTAAAATTATCGCTGAGCAGTATACAAACCTTCGACTATGTTTGATTGGCGAAGCAAATAAGAAAGAAGACAAATTGAAAGTGGAGGAGTTAATTAGTAAACTTTCACTTTCTCATAAAATTGATTTAGAGGGCTATGTCGATAGAGATGAGCTCGTTAAACTCCTTGTATCGGCAAAAGTATTAGTACTTGCAAAGCCAAAATCTCTACAAGCTGAATATTGTTTTCCATCCAAACTTGCAGAATACTTGATCACCTCCACACCTGTAATTGTAACCAATGTTGGAGTAATTGGTGATTATTTGTCTGATGGTGTTGATTCGCTATTAGCAGTCCCTAGTTCTGTACAAAGTATTGCAGAAAAAATCACAAAGGTGTTGAGTGATGAGAAAATGGCGCTTGAAATAGGTGCGAAAGGCAGAGACATCGCGTTAAATAATTTTTCATACCAAATGCAAGTCGGTAGAATTATAAAATTTATCGATGAGTTGCCGTGTAAATCTAAGATTATTTAATATATACAAGTTGGATTATTTATTTTATGACTTCAAAAAATATTAGTATAGCAATTACCGGAGATTTTTGTCCTACTGGTCGTGTGGAAGAGTATTGCCTTAACAATAATTATAAAAATATTTATGGCGATGTCTTATCAATTTTACACAGTAGCGATTTGGCAATTACCAACCTCGAATGCCCATTAACTGAAAAAGTAGCCCCAATAAGTAAGCTGGGGCCAAATTTGCGTGCTCACCCAAAGTGTGTTGATCTGTTAAAGTTGGGAAAGTTTGGAGTTGTTACGTTAGCTAACAATCATATTATGGATCAAGGACTATCAGGACTTGATAGTACGATAAAAACTTGTACTGAAGCTAATATTAAAACTGTTGGAGTAGGTTTAAATGTAGAAAAAGCGATGGAACCGCTTTATGTTACTGTGAATGAAGAGCTTATCGCCTTTATTAATTGTGCTGAAAATGAGTTTTCTATCGCGACAGATGAGCAACCTGGTGCTAATCATTTAGATCCTATAAGAATTTATGACTCTATAAAACAAGCAAAAGAAAAGACTAAAACCATACTCGTCATTCTACATGGCGGCAACGAATTTTGTGACATACCCAGTCCGCGAATGATAGATACTTATAGGTTTATAGCCGGGTTAGGAGTTACAGCGGTAATTGGTCATCATACTCATTGCTCTAGTGGTTTGGAATGGATAAATGGAATACCAATTATTTATAGCTTGGGTAATTTTCTTTTTGACCATATAAATCCTGTATCAAAAGATTGGAACATTGGTCTACTGGCAAATATACGAATAAGCAATGGAGTAGTAACGAAACTTGAATTATATCCTTTTAAGCAAGGTGGAGAGAAATTCTCTATAAACCTAATAAGAGGTATTGAAAAAGATAAATATTTTGCATACATAGATGAGCTTAGTGGTGTCATCGCTGATAAGAGCCGACATAAGCAAGCATGGCTAAAATTTCTTGCGAAGAAAGAAATGGAGTATCTTCCTCCTTTATTGACCATGGGTAGGCTCGAACGTTATTTATATAAACGCGGATTGTATTTTGGCCAAAGAGCAAATAAACGTAGATTGCTTTATCTTCTTAATCTAATCCGTTGTGAAGCACACCGAGATGTATCCACAGCCCTATTACAACAACTTATTAATAAAGGTGTATAAAATATGAAAGTCGGGATACATAAAGCGCGTTATGGGAAGTTTTCTGAATATTTGCAACGCTATGAAACTATATTAAAGCACAATAATATTCAATGCACTTATCTTGATGTAAATAGTGAACATTTTTGGGATGAAATTACTAATATTGATCTTTTTATATATAGATGGCGGCATTTTCATGATGAGAAGCAGATTGCAGATACAATACTGCCAATTATTGAAAGAGCGATGTCTATAAAGTGTTTTCCGAATATGGCCACATGTTGGCATTATGATGATAAAATTAAGCAATATTATCTTTTAAGGCAACTCGATTTTCCAACTATAAAAAGTTGGGTGTTTTGGTCAAAGGCTGCAGCCTATTATTGGATAGAAAATGTAGCGCAGTTTCCTGTTGTCTTTAAGCTCAAGGGCGGGGCTGCATCATCCAATGTTATTCTTCTTAAAAGTAAAAGTGAAGCTAAGCGAATTGTTAAAATAATGTTTAGCAAGGGGGTTAAGTCTGGTCGGTTGCCTACGAGTGCAAGTACCAGGTGGAAAGATTTTAATATTGGTAAAGAAATACATCGTTGGGGCGGGAACATTTTGCGCATACTTCGTGACGAAGATATCTACCCTTATTGGCAAGTTGATAAGAATTATGCTTACTTTCAGGAGTTCTTACCAAACAACGATTACGATACACGTGTCACCATAATTGGCGATAGAGCGTTCGCTTATAGAAGAATGAACAGGGAGAACGATTTTCGTTCGTCAGGTAGCGGTGTCCTTTCATATGATACTACTGAAATAGATATGAGATTTATTGAAACTGCCTTTGCTATTTCGAAATCATTGGGTTTTCAGTCTATGGCTTACGACTTTTTAAAAGATCAACATGATAATGTTAAGTTTTGCGAAATCAGTTACGACTTTATAGATACTTATATATTTAAGTGCCCAGGACACTGGGATTCAAAGCTGAATTGGCATAAGGGGAACTACTGGCCGCAATTCTGTCATTTATCTGATGCGTTGGAGTTGCCTGATTTAGAGCAGCCAAAAATCGAATGCTCCATATCTTCAAATATTAAAATAGTGTAACTTCTTATAGTTTAGGATTAGGTTCATTGGCGTGACAGTGAACACCATAGAAAAACGGTAAGTTCAAATTGAAGATAAAAATTTTATTTTTATTAAGTAATTTCAAAGCGGGAGGGGCAGAAACTCAATTCTGGAATCTTGTACGTCATCTTAATTCACAGAAATTTAATGTCCATGTAATCCAAATTGAAAACAAAAATAGGATACCAGTAATTCGAGAGATTGATGGTATAAAAGTTAGTGTGGTTAAAGCTCGATTTCAGTTGGACCCAATAACGATTTTTAGACTTTATCAATATGTGAAGAATAATGATATCCATTTAATCCAGTCCTTATTGTTTATGGATAATCAGTTTGCACGAGTTGTAGGACTGTTTGTCAAGATACCCGTGGTCACTTCTGTGAGGGGAGAATTGCGACCTATTCTGGGTAGAGCTAAAACCTATATTGAGCTAAAGATGCAAATGCTATCGAGTAGAGTTGTTGTTAATTCTTATTGGTTAAAAGAGCAGTTGGTAAAAATGGGTGCGGATCAAAGTAAGATCGCCGTTATTCACAATGGTATTGATTTAAATAATTTGACCTGTGAAGCACAGGGTTTTTCACTGCGAACGGATTTAAAAATACCGAATGATGCAATAATAGTAGGAATTGTTGCGCGACTTCACCCCATGAAGGATCATATTACCTACCTGGATGTGATGAATAAATTGATAGAGCAGGACAAGAGCATTTATGGGCTGATCATCGGAGATGGTATTGAAAAAGCTTCGGTTGAAAATTATGTTGAACAAAAAAACCTTGTCAGCAATATTTTCCTGGTAGGAGAAGTTAAAGAGAACATTGGTTGCTGGTATCGAGGATTGGATGCGCTCTTATTTACTTCTAAGTGGGGGGAGTCTTTTCCGAATGTGATTCTAGAAGCAATGGAGTGCGGAGTTCCCGTTGTTGCCACCAAAGTTTCCGCGGTAGATGAAATAATTCAAGATCAAATTAATGGTATGCTTGCTGATATTGGCGATGTTGATGTCTTGACTGGGAATTTGTTGCAATTATTAGAGGAGAAAGATCTCTCTAATAAAATTGTTAAAAATGCAAAAGCAACTGTGGGAAAGTTTTCAATTGATAAAATGGTACTAGAATATGAAAACTTGTTCGAATCACTACTAAACGAGAGTTGAAAGAGCCATGAAAATAGTTAAGAAAGATATTGAAAGAAGTATTCATGGCCTGAAAAGTGGGAAATTTACCTCGCTGCGTGCTATGCGTATTCCTGGTGTGAAAGCAGTATTAAATTATCGCTTTGGACAATGGCTTGCGAAGCAAGGTACGATCGCGAAATTACTATTGACACCAATATATTATTGGCAAAGGTCGAGAGTACAAAAAAACTGGGGTATAGATATACCGAGAGAGGCGTCTATTGGGCAGGGGCTGGTTGTTGGACACTTTGGCAATATATTTATTTCAAAACACGCAGTTATTGGAAAAAATCTCAATATTTCACACGGAGTTACCATTGGGATGTCAGGAAAAGGAGAGGCTCGTGGTGTCCCTGAAATTGGTAACAATGTTTATATTGCGCCCGGTGCAAAAGTGTTCGGTAAAATTAAAATCGGGGATAATGTGAAAATTGGTGCGAATGCCGTAATTTATAGAGATATCCCGCCGAATTCAGTAGTAGTTCTTAAGCCAGGTTTTGAAATAATCTCCTCTTCGAGTGAGAGAGAGCAGGAAATAAGGGAAAGAGAAATCAATTTCAAATGAAAATCTGTCGAAAATTATTCAATGAACACATCAAGACTGCTTATAATGCAGTCTTTTTTTTATGTCTTACATTAACGTTTCACACTGCTAAAGTTGTCGCGAATGAGAATGTGCAGGTTTTTGAAGTCACACCTGAACTTGATGTAGTCATCGGGGAAGTCAATCGAGAGATATTGGGTAACAATATTATTGGATATAGAGATGGTAAGATTTCTGAACAGTTCAATAGCTATGGAGGAGGTATGTGGGACCCAATCCGAGGTAAGCCTAATAGTGAATATGTGATGCTATTGAAAGAAGCAGGAGTAACTATGCTTCGCTGGCCCGGAGGGAAATGGCGAAAGTCCATGGATTGGAAATCTAAAATGGTTGGCGCCAATCGGCAGCCTTTTGGGCTACCAGAGTTTTTAAAATTGTGCGTGGATATTGGCGCAGAACCAGTTATTACGCTTTCTGCGGAATACGCTGAAGAAATCGATATCAAATCATTGGTCTCGTATTTAAACGCGCCTGTTAGCACAAAAAAAGAAAATATTTGGGCTTTGCAACGAGAGAAAGATGGCAGAAAATTACCTTGGAGTGTTAAATGGTTTGAGTATGGTAATGAAAACTTTAATTCATCATTGTCAATCTCAGAATACATAGCAGGCTATAAAGAAGCGCAAAAGATCTTAAAAAGAATATCGCCAATTGCGCAGTTAGGGGCAGTGCTCGAAGATAGTGATAATTCAGATAGTGGTTGGAGTAAGGCAGTATTAAGTGAATTAGCCAATGAAATGGACTTTGGGATTATCCACCCGTATATCCCAATGGTGGTGGAAAATGCAATACAAGCGATCGGTTTTGAGCGAACGATAAAATCCTCTTTATATGCAGATGCTAACTTTGAATATCGATTAAATAAACTACAGAATGTTGCAAAGGAATCAGGATGGAATAATCCTTTACCGTTGGCTGCCACCGAATATAATGCGCATTTTGTTCAAAATAAACCTCTACCAATAAGGCATACAATCTCAACAGCGATTCATAATGCAGATTTTATTAGAGTTATGCTAAAGCCAGAGAGTCATCTTATTTTTGCTAATTATTGGCATGCCACAAATGGCTACTGGGGAATGCTAAAGGGTATTCCGCACAAAAGGGAAAGAGTAAAGAAAAAACCTAACTATTATGTTTATTACCTCTACAATAAATATTTATTAGATACGTTAGTATCATTAAAGTTTAATTCACCAGAATTAGAATTCTTCGGTGCATTTGGCGTCGGTCCGAGACTTTCAAATAAAAAAGATCCAATTGTTGCTTCAAGTACAGTTAAATTAGATTCAAAACATTGGCAGCGAAGAATATTTTTAGGAGGTGAGCAAACTGAAGAAAATGGCATATTGAAAGTAGAGTTCTTAGGCCATAAAGATGTTGATTATTATCATGGGTATAAAATATTTTCAGTTAAACCAAATTCTTTGTATCGAATAAGTACTAGGGTTAAGACAACATCTTTAAAAGATGGCAAAGTAGGAATTGCCGTTGAAGATGCAAAAGGCTGGAATAAAAATTATTATCAAGCAAAAAATACAAGCCTGAGCGGAACTACGCCATGGCAATGGTTAACCGTTGAGTTTCGAACGCCAACAGATACAGAGAAAATCAGAGTTCTAACAAGGAAGTATAAAGGCGGTGGTCCGACAAAAGGTTTAGCCGAATTTGGTGAGGTTGCCCTCGATGAAATGGAAGGAGATTTGCCTAGCGCAAAGCTAGTTACAGGCTTAGCAACGATTTCAAAAGGCCAAAATCGCCTCGCGCTGATTTTAATTAATAAAAGCTTGGATCAATCAATGAATGTACAACTAAATGTTCCGCTAGGTTATCGTTTAGTAGGTGGTGATTCGTTATCTGGAAAATCAACATTTTCTCATAAACAAAAAGGTATTGTTTTTGAAACTCTTGACTTGACAAAAAGAGAAATAACTTTATCGCCTTTATCGGTTAATGGCTTTATTTTCGCCAAGTTAATTAAGTAATATTAGTTGGGTGATATACAAGCTCAATATTCTAATCTGTAACGCTAAAGTAATAACGAACATTCGCCAACTAACTTCCTACAGACTACGCGGCGGTCTGTGTAGATATTAGAACCAAAAGTATTATTCGATACAATATGTCTACAGCTCAAAAGACACAGCCTACGGTTATAGCTAGTCACAGATGGAATCTAAACACTGTGCCATTGTTTACTTTTACCAGCCACTGATATCAATAGGTAGGTTTAATACTGGCCATCTTTTTTTACCAACTAGGACCAAATGATTTGCGTTGGACGGCTCGGTAATATCAAGTTGTAATTCGCTATCTTCTGAGGCCTTAAAGGTAAATCCGTCATGTCCACCAGGTGACATAAAGAGATTGAAGTATATGCTTGTTGGATTGGCAGTATTTATTATGTCATTGCTCTCAATGCTAATGTTTTCGATTTTGTTAATTTTCATGTTGGAGCCTATTGATCCGCTAAAAGATCGTGATTGGTTTCCTGCAGTGAAGATAATATTCCATAAACCTTTATTTTTATTTTTCCATAAAAATACCCTATGTTCTCGCCATTGGTAGATGTCAGGTCGGTCATATGGTGCCATTATCGGTAGCCAGTATGCATTTGGGTCATTATTTCCCTCAAAACCCAAGTTGATAGTGTGTGATGGAAGAATGTCATCTTGTTTATAAGCAATTCCTATAGTGCTGTGCTCTATGAGGTTAAGATTGATCCCATCAAATCCTGACCCGATATACCCGCTTAGGGTGGCGTGTTTTTTTGTTTGGGAAAAAATATCGTTACTTTCGGTGTTTATTGGTGAGAAATCTCCAGCGTAATTGGTTATGATCTTGAGGCTGTAGTCGAATGTGGTGCCGTTGCTATGGGGGTATACCTCTAGTAAGTTGCCTGTTGAGTTTTTGCCAATATAGAGGCCAGTTTTAGCATCAGTGAAGTCGGGTATGGTGATCAATTCTGTGGTTGGTAAGACCCAGCCAGCAGGAGTTAGATGATTTTGTGAGGCTCCAACGGAAAGTTGCCGAGGATTAATTTCCCCCTCTTGTTTAATTGATAGTAATGTTTCTGAGCCGCCTTTAACTTTAAAATCGACGCCATCTTCGCCTGTTGTGAGTAAAGAATAAAAGGTAAAACCATTGCTATATTCGTCCCAAAGGTCTCCGTTTTCGGTTTTTACTGGCGTTGCGCTGACAACATCTTTGGATGACAAAAGCGTAATATCGAAATCAGTTAGCGATCCATCACCCGATGTACGTAAGTGATAAGGCTCATCAAAAGTATTTTTCCACAAAAATACACCAGTTTCTTTTCCGGGTTTATATATTGGTTTTTTTGTTAATATTGTTTGGGAGGGCTCTAAGATATGTAATAATTGATTTGAAGACACTTTATTTATTTCTTGCTTAACACCACTAGGCCATTCGACAGTAATGTTGTCAATAGTTGAATTCTCAGCGAGACCAAAGTGGATCCGTTGATGGTTTTGAGCCCAGGTATGAATGCCACTATTTTGTTCGCGAAGCTGTGTTTTGCCTCCTGCGGTTACATATACTTTAGCTCCAATGCCGTCTCGATTTGAATTTACCCCTTCAAGGTCGATTTCAATCCAGTGATTGGTGTTTCCTTTATTACGAAATAGCTGGTCAGGTCCATCCGTCAAGGGGGGTTCCCCCGATCCATTGATCACATATAAATCCAGAAAGCCGTCCATATCGTAGTCGGCGATGGCAACATTATTTGCCCCACCTTCTGTACTCCCTGCGGCACCACCGGCACTGGGGACGGCAATAAAGCTGCCATCGCCTTGGTTTTCATATAAAATATTTGGAACGTTTTCTGGTGGATGCTGGCAAGCCATGTAGATATCAATATCCATATCGTTGTCAAAGTCTCCTGCCACATTGGAGAAGCAATTTATTGGTGTCGCTAAACCTGCATTACCCGTGTAGTTAATATAGCCAGCGCCACTATTGAGAAATAATCTTGGCGGATTTAGGCTTTTTGATGGGTCATAACCAATGTGCGTTAGATCTGTAATCGGATTTTCGCTTACCATTCTTGCCCAGTAGTATTGAAACCGGTTTCCTGAAATTAACATTTGCCATTCTTGTGTTTTGGGGTCAAACCCAATATATAGTCCATTGTCTATGCCATCTTCATGGGGCTTTATTCCGTGTGTACTAGCATCTTTAGATGAAATAGTGAAAATGGTCTGCATTACGCCGTTTCCAAATCTCGGAGGATTATATCCAGTGCTGCCAATGTATATTTCATAAGGCTTAAGGTAAGGTATCGTTACATTAACACTTAAATCGCCAGTTGACTTAAAACTAACTCCGTTACTAACGTTTGAAGTGTCAACGCGAGACTCAATGGTATAGTCATTTGGTTGAGTCGAATTTGATTGTTCTGAAGGAAATCGTCCGGTAAAAATGTCTGGTAAAAGGTCACCATTGAAGTCTGCAATTGTTACATCGTAAACAAATGTGTCATTCGCGAGCAGTTGTGAAATGTCCATAAATAGTGGTTTCGAAATGTCATAGGCCTTTTGGGGAAAAGACCATTCCTGGCATAATAAATCCATTTGTCCATTTCCATTAATATCAGATAGTAATGCTAGATTCATAGGCTTTTTACAGTCAAAGCCCGTTTCAATAGCGGAGTCTGTAAAGCTCCCTTGAAAGGTTTGTTTGAAAATAGACGACGGCCCAATTTCTCCACGCGGTGCCCCCGCAGTGACCAGATCCAGCAAGCCATCACTATTATAATCAAGCCAGAGTGGTGTTCGGCCTCTGTTTTGCGGATAACCAACACCTAGTAGGTCTGCTTTGTTAGTAAGAACTCCATTTTCATTAACATAGAGGTGATTATAATGATTTATGTTGGTTGTTGTTGATCCGCCGCTTAACTCTATTAGGTCCTGATCTCCATCATTATCAAAGTCAGCCCAAGCAGCACCATGTGTGTCTGCGAAAGGATTACCACTAAATAATCCTGGAAGGATATCCGTGAAGGTGCCATCTTTGTTATTAACATAAAGACTTGGGTGTAAACGATGATTGCCTGACCAGATGTCAGGGAATCCATCGCCATTGAAATCGCCCCAAGCGACACCCCAAGACTCGCCAATGTAAGTGATCCCGGCTTGTTGGGTTACTTCTTCGAATTCGATTCTTGCATATAATGAGTTGGTTGGATTTAACAATATTGCAACAAAAAAAATATTCTTTGAATATTTACTATTAGTCATGTTACTGATCTCGCAATGTTAAATTATTTTTACCATTAATTTGATGTTGCTCTATAGGCTTGTTTCTTGAGTGATCGATTTTTAACTTTTTGTCTTGTTCTTAACGGTTGCCCTCAACTGAATATATGCTCGCCTAGGATTGGTAAATAGGACGCCAAGTATGTGGATTGGGAAAGTAATAATTTGAAAAATGAGAGAAAGGGACATTTTTTTGTTCATATAAGCGGTTGTGTATCGAAGGTCTTGCATTGATTGCCCGCATAGATGTTCACTTATTACTAATTCTCCAATATTTAAAGAATTATTCCACTGGTTAACGACATCTTTAGCAATACCCTTGTTACTTGTTAGATTGTCCCTATTCGATGAGCCTATTTGTGGAATGCTTAACATGTTAGCTTCATAATCTACATCTAAAAAATTACAAATATTCTTTACAATTATTTCTGGAGTTTCGACGATATCTTCAAAACGAATTAATTTAAATCTTGGTTCATTTTTTAGTTTCAAAGCAGTGTTTGTTGCTTTGTTCCATAATTTACTCATTGTGATTGGGTGGTAGTTAACCCAAACTCGTATAACTTCTTTCCATGGGGTATTGCTTCCGCCTAACCATTTTCGACGCCATCTTTTCTTTTGAGATGCTAATACTGCCCTAGGATCTCTCGCAACGAAGATAATGAAAGCGTTAGGAAGGTTTTGTAGGATTTGTGAGGCGTAATAGATGTTTCGCGGAGTGTGTTCTACTGTGTATATAGTATGTTCTTTTTTTGCAAATTCAGTGGCTACACGTTCAAATAAATCAAAACCATTTGTATTATTGCTGGTAAATTCCCGGCTAATTTTTGAAGCTAGATTAATTTCTTTTTCTGTTGGTTTACCATGCCACACTTCTTTTTCTTGACGAGCAAGTAATGTTGCTATTGAACGTGCAATTTCTTCCTCTGAAAGACTTTTAGCTGTATTGCCTGGGTCAAACAAGTCTCCAAAATAATGTAATTCTTTAAGTGCTGTTATTTGAGTGTTGTTGCCAAGTATTCTGCTCAGCATTGTTGTCCCTGATCGAGACGCTCCAACTACAAATATTAACTTAGTTTTTTGGGTCATAAGGCGCGTTTGTCGTTGTGTGTTTTTTAATTTCAACTTCAACTTCAGTTCCAGCCCAATCTGATAGCAATTCTTCATATGCGCTCAGAATTTTTAACCAGGTAAAATTTTCCCGAAAGTTCTCTTTACTTTTAATCCGCATCTGCTCTAAATCTGCTTTGTTTTCTAGTAAATGAGTGATTTTTTCTGCGCATTCATCTTTACTACTGAAAAATTGCGAGCTTTCTTTAACTACCCACTTATTATATTTGTTATTATGAGCTAATACTGGTGATCCAGCACCAAGTGCTTCAACAAGGGAGGGATTAGTGCCTCCAACTTGATGACCGTGAGCATAGAATAGTGCGTGATAACGTAATGCACTCACTTGTTCTTTATCATAGATAGCGCCAGGGAAAATTACTTCTCCACTTGCGGCTGAAAAAACTTTTTCTTTATACAAATTTTCGGCTTTATCGTAATTGCCTAATACGACAAGTTTAATATTTCTTTTTCTTTGTGAAAAAGCATGAACAATTTCGTATATTGAGTTTTCAGGCTCAGGCCTGGCTATCACGATGGCGTATTCACGTTTTTTGAGTCCGTATTGCGTTAGGATGCTTTCGTCCGCGTTGTGAATTTCATCCGCGCCGTATGGGATCATGGTTATCTTGTTTTCGTTCGTTTCTTTTTTTAGATAATTTTTGATTTCCGGGTGATCCGCGATGAGGTGGTTAGAAAACCAGCGGCCACATCTTTCGTTGAAGTGTAACCAAATCTTTTCTAATTTAGACCATTTGTGTCTTTTCCATTCAATTCCGTCCATGTTCATGATGCTTTTAATTCCAAGCAGTCTATATAATATGGAAAAAATAGCTGTGTTATAACCTAACACTAAAGCTAGGTTTTTATCTTTGCAGGAATGCAAAGTGGCTTTCCAATCGAATATGATTGTGCCGAGTGCTCTTTTTTGTTTCACTGGTATATGAATAAGCTTGATACCTTTCCAGGTTGTTTCATAAGTTTTACCTTGGCCTTCCTCCTGGCAATAAACAACTACCTCCCAATCTTGTTTAGTAAGATGGAGTGCTAAATGCTCTGCAAACGTTTCGAAACCGCCATGTTGAGCAGGGATTCCTCGCGTGCCTAGTATTCTTATTTTTTTCATTTTCTTTTATTGCCCTATTTGAAGTTTTTAATAATTTAATTTATTCATTGTTTCTCTAAATAACTTATCGATTTCTGGGTGTAAATTTGGCCATGGTTTTTTTGCGGTTTCATGTAGCGTCTCTTTAGCGTAATCAATTGCTTTTTGGTCTATTGATAAATTACATGTTTTAAATAGTTTAGTGAGTTCTTCAGTGGATTTGGCAATAAGGTCTTCATATTTGATTTTGATAATTTGCTTTGGATAGCGTTGAAGTTGATTTAATCCTTCAAGCATGGTTATTATCCATTCGAGTGCAGCCCGGTTTAAATGGTCAAGATCATCTGTACAAATGTCTCTGATGGATTCATAGTAACTGTCGTTATTTATGACTTGCTCTCTAAGATAGTGCCATTTAATATCATTTCTGCCCCACCAGTCTTCTTTCTCATCGTTTTGTGATACTCCCAAACGTTGAGACCAGAGATTTATAGAGTGACATGCGTCTGCCCCATTTCTTGTGATGAAAATAATATGAGCGTCGGGGAAAAGTTTTAGTAGATAACCAACTCGAAAAATTAATTCGGGATATTTGTCAACTAGTCTTTTTGAGTGAATTACAGCTAAATAACGGTGAAATATTCGATGTGCAAGATTTGCTTTGTCATGGCTTGCATCGGACTCGTTGAGTCGAAATTTTCCATTTGATTTTATGTAGTCGCCATTAATATCTGAATTTGGTGCGATAAGGGACCATATAGCTTTTGGTTCATTTAAAAAACCGACATCTCTGTGCATTGAAAATAATACGCCTAAAATCGTGGTGCCGGACCTGCCTAGTCCTGTTATAAATATGGGTTCTTTTACGTTAGGGCTACCTGGGAGTTTTGAAAGGGATCGCAGTATTGCAAAAACGATAGGATTAAACCATTGCCCTTTGGTGGTGTGTGGGCGACCTTCAAATAATGAGTAACTGGCGAGTCTTTTTATTGTTTTACCAAAACTCTTTTTCGCGTAATTTGCATCAATTTGCGCAACCATTTTCAACTCCTGTATATTTTTGTTTTAATCCATTGGTTGAAACGCCTAAACTAGCGTATAAATCTAACATGTCTTCAAAATAGCGTTGGCGAGTAAAAGTACTCTCTACATACTCTCGTGCATTTTTACCCAATTGCTCTATTTCAGAGTTAGGCAGGTTTTGGATGTGTGTCAATTTAGTTGCTAGTTGTTGAGAGTCTCCACTGGTAAAAGTGAATCCGGTTTTATTCTCTTGAATCATTTCTGGAATTCCGCCAATTTTCGCCCCAATTACGGGCTTTCCACATGCATAGGCTTCCAATAGGCTCATTGGCGCGTTTTCATACCATTCTGATGGTAATACAATTGCTCGTGCGTGTTTCACTTCATCCCAGAGATCGTCACCACTTTTATATCCCAGCATTTGAATATTTTCTTCATTTTCTTTGACTAGTATTTTAATTTCGTCTTCGATTGGCCCTGTGCCGATTATTCGTAATTTCACAGCTGCTTGTTTTGTGGCTTCGATTAAAGTTTTTATGCCTTTTTCTGGGGCTAAACGACCAAAATAAAGGAAATACTCGCCGGGTTTGAAGTTGGTTTTAAATTTTTCTGCGTATATGAAATTGGGAATATAATTCAGCTTTTCCTCAGGCCACCCCCATTCCATCAATTTGATTTTAAAAAAAATACTAGGAACGACAACTTTGTCTAGGTTGTTTTTATACAGACCTAGTAATTTATGAATACTCGACTCTACTGCTACGAGAGTACTTGCAGGTAGGGAGTTGTGAATACATTTATTTCGCATTACATGAATTAGATTATTATTTTTACATTTTTCGCATATGCCGTTTTCATTAAACATTTTATACGCCGGGCATGCTAATTTTAAATCGTGTGCTGTCATAACAACCGGTATATTTTTACTTTTTAAAAGCGATAGAACTGATGGAGACAAATGGTGGTAGATACAATGCACGTGAGCAATGTCAGGATTGAATACTTTTAACAGTCTATCTAAGTTTTTTCGAGCTTCCCATGAGTAAATAATTTTACTTGCCATAACAATCCTTTGAAAAAATGAGTAGTCATTTCCAAATTCTAATTCATTGACAAAATATTTGTCCCAAGAGGAATGCTCGTTGTTGGGATGTTGCATAGTAAATACGGCAGTATTCCATTGATTTTCTTGGAATAGCTTGTCGTGTTCAAAGAAAACTGTATCTGATCCGCCTCGACGATAATTATATGTGTTTAGAGATAGTAATTTCATAAGCTTATTTTCATGTCATTATATTTCTATTGCTTTAGGTTTTCGAAAGCAAGTCCAAAACAGTTTTAATATCTCTAAAGCTTTAAATTGTTGTAAGAAAAGAGTGTCGAGGTATTGAACTCGATTTCTTTGGTTGTACTTCATATTATTTAGCTCACAAGTTAATTTATTCGCGTTTTCATATTAACGGCATTAAAGGTTTCTATTTACACATGATAGATATTATGTTATCGCAACGCTTTTCGCTCAGGCTATGAGATCTATCGGATGTGCAAGAACGTTTTATCACTTAGTATGATGATTACTTGATGGCTAAGATGGTTTGTTGCTTCAGAAATTTAGGTGGCATTGACCTTCATGCTCGAGGTGTTTATTCTTTTTTCCGTAACATGAAATTCTTGATTATATAATATTTCTATAATGTTCATAATACCTTCCTTGGTAGTTATAATCTAGCGATAAATGTCTATATGTTATACTCTGCTTTATATTCTGACAGATTTTTACGTAAAATATAACCTAAAAACGGCTGTTAAAGTGTTAATTTTTGTGTAAAAGCTAAAAATTAAAAAATCAATTATTATTTAAAGCTGAATTTACCACGATGATAGATTTAATGGAAAGACCGAATAATAAAAAACATAGTATAATAAGTAATCTATTGTTTGTGTTTTGTGCTTTGGCATTTCTCGTTATTTTTTTTAACAACTTTGAGTTTTTAATCAGTCAATGGTCTCGAGAGGAATACAGTCACGGATTTGTTATCCCCTTTCTTTCGCTCTTTCTTATCTGGCAAAAACGTGAATTGTTAAAAGAGATTTCGTTTTATGGCTCCTGGCTAGGTTTTGGGCTTTTTTGCTTTGGTGTCTTAGTTTATTTTTTGGGCGAATTAAGCACATTGCGAGTCATTGTCCATTATGCGTTTTTATTCATGCTTTGGGGTTTGGTTTATAGTTATGTAG
>Ga0316207_10002135_pt1 | contig 21367 bp, 26 predicted proteins | sample 6weekpyrite_MG_FD_204943 | JGI IMG/M metagenome (GOLD analysis project Ga0316207, IMG submission 204943) | Microbial mat bacterial communities from mineral coupon in-situ incubated in ocean water Damariscotta River, Maine, United States -... | ecosystem: Environmental > Aquatic > Marine >...
CTTCTCAACGCCTTTGTCATGGCGAGGTTAAAGTTTCTATCAATTGTTTGTTTAACACGCTGCTCCGCCACCTCATGAAATTGATACTGTGGTTTGTATTTAACCACTGGCTCAAAGGCCAGCAATAATTTAATGCCACGACGTGCACGCTGATAGATACCCGGCACACCCTTCACCACACCACTAAACACATCAGCACGCTGTAATAGCTTTTGTACTTTGCCCCTTGGAATATTGCCGTATTTATTGCGTTTGAGTATCACGGGTAACAGATGTGCTTTATTCATTGGCTTGCGCGTACCCCCTTCCACCACCCACTTTAAATACTCTGCCTGACTATCTTTTATAAACACCTGGGCTTGCCAGTTTGTTTTTGTGGCTTTGCGTATAGCCACGCCTCGCTTAGTAAAGGGGGTGGGTCGATCGAGTTGGCGATCCATGGCGATCTTTTCTGATCGTTGTGCGCTTTGTACTGTTTTGGTTAGTGTTAACGCCATAGCAAAGGGGATTTGTTTTTGGGCTATGTCATCCAGACCTTTTGTGAGCTGCTTAAGATTGGATCTTACATTTACCGCCAGAGCATTCATTAAAGTGCAATGAACTTAAATAATAAAGCGATGCCCGCTCCAAGCAAACCCCATAAAAATCGGCTGATAATATTAACGCGGGTTTCCCGTTGCCCGGCGTTGAGTTGCAGTTCACGAATAAACTTATCCTGGTAATTTAAGCGTTGAACTAATTGTGCTGTCTCATTGCGTTGTGCAAGAAGGCGCTCATCAAAGCGGGCAAGTTCAGCCATGGCCGTTGCCATTTTCTCAAGACTCTCTTCAATTTTGTCTAAGCGTTTCCCTATTGTCTGATTCATAATGCGCCTGCAATATAATTATTAAAATGCTGTATAAATTGCTCTGTACTGCCTTTGCCTTTTACAGTGTTGTAATGTGCTTTCCAGTAACGGGCCATGCCTTGAATATCATCTGCTGCGGGTAGCTTTTCTTTTACCCGACGATAATGCAATCGACACATCACTACGTTATAACGCAGGTCATATATCAACCGATCAGCATTCGGATCTTTTAGGTCAAATATGAGTTTTAGACGATCAACCAGTTCTGGTTTATATCGCAGATAGTTTTGCCATATATCGTCATGGGTAACGGGTTCCATTTGTATAATACCCAGTGCTGGCCCACCGACTTGTTTGATAAAACGACCGGACAGGGATTCATGTGCAATCGTTCCCATGATTAATGCTCGGGCTGCAGGTTGTGAGAATTGTTTTCCTAACGACAATAGCGCAGGCTTCACGACTAGATCGTGAAGTTGGTTGGCTTCAATCATGGGATTCCTATTGCTGTATTAATTGGCTATTTGAGTGTTTTTTCAGGCAAAAAAAGTCCGCTCATTTAGGGCAAATGGCGAACTTAAATTTTAAAGCCTGAAAAGGGTTCAGGCTTCGATTAAGTCGGAGTTTTTTCCAACTTAGATATATTGTAGTCAAGTTGGGACAATCATGGAAGGGGTTGAATATACTAAGTCACATATTTATTTGTAGTGAATCATTTCTGATCTGACAATTTACAAAATAGATCCTCACTAAACCTTACTGCTTACTATGAAGATCAAGGCCTCAATAGCAGGCACTCAGCATAAGTTAAAAAAATGGATCATTGACTCGATAAGTTTTAAATAACTTCGATGTGCTTATTTTTCTATTTCTGCTTATCTTTAAGATCTTGTGCTTTATTTAACCAGTATTTATGTTTTTCTTGATCAAATGATTTAGGAAATGATTTTTTATTATTGTAAATTGACGCCAATGGTATTGCTGAGCCTATATCTCCCATATTATATGCGCGAGTTAATAGATCGGTCGATTTATCTATAGTCGTTTGTACGTAACTGGCTTGAAAAGGGCTCCATGGTTTTACGACTTCTCTCTCTGCTCTTCTTAAGTGTAACAATCCTGATATTTTGGTGGCCTTGATATCTCCTTGATTAGCTAAATAATCTGCTACTCGCATAATGTTTCCATCATGGCGGCCACCGTTAAGCCGGTATGCCTCATAATAATAGGCGAAAGCTTGATGTATATTTTTTTCTACACCCCGTCCCGATTCATACAAAGTTCCTAAGGAGTCAAAAGCGGCAGGTATACCTTTAAATGATAATTTTGTTTGAATTTTTAAAACGGTTGCATAGTCTCCTTTCCAGAAGGCCTTACTAGATTCTACTTGTAATACTTTATCTTCCTTCGTTAAAGCAGAGCTAGATAGTGCGTTCTTTGAAGGAGTTTTAGCCTTGTCAAGTTTCTCTTGTTGCTGTTGCTGCAAATGACGCTGACGTCTCAGTTCTCTGATAACTTGTTGCATGGTTTGATCGCTGACTCTTTCCATCCTTGCAAATTCACTATACAAAAAATCATCGAAAAAGGCTTGAGCCTGAAAGGGTAAAACAAATGAGACGATAAATATCAACAAGGTAGAGTAATTCGCAGTATTTCCTATCATTTAAACATCTCCATTTTACGATAATTATTGTATTTGGGTATTCTTTAACTAATGCCCGTGGCCTCTAATGAATCTTACAGGATACCATCGATGATTCCATGATCGTTTACTTTGGATGGTGGCTATATATTATAAATTACAGATTAACTACCATGTTAGTATTTTGAGACATTTTCTTCTAAATTAGATCGTCAAATTAGGGCTGATTTTTTTAGATGTACAAGCTCATGTTTGAGTTAATATAATTTATTAATGTTTTTTCAGCCTAAGCACAAACATCACCTTTAAACTCCTCATCAAATAAACCATACATTTTAGCCTGTATACTTAATTTCATGATCAGTATTTCATATTCTTCGTAGTTTAACTCTTTCTTCGTTTTATTCTCAATCTCACTAAATAACTTATCTCCATTTAATAAAAAATGATTAACAGATTCATCGAATCGTTTTAACCTTAATTTCAACATAGCTGGTACCCCCCCATCAAACCCAGCAATACAGCTTTTCTTGATTTTATCAACTTTGGTTATTATTTTATTTCTCCAGTCTAAATGAACAACAACTTTCTCCATGAACTCAGTCCGTTTAGTTGCTAGTGTATCACCCCTATTTTTATCATACTCCGTAATACTTATGTATGATGGAATCAATATAGCCATTACTGGAATTATCACAATAGCAATATTTCTTAATAATTTTAGTTTATTCATTTTCATATCCAATCCCTTTCTGTTTTTTCATTTATTAATTACTCAAGACTGTTTTCATTAAATTAAACCACTCTCCTGCTTCCTAACCATAAATCAACAACATGCGGCACAACACCAACCGCTTTTCCTCTAAGCCATTTATAACCAAATGGTTTTTTCTCTATATCTAAACTGATAATTATTTTTTCAGCATGGTACCGAGATTTTTTTAATATATCAGCAGCTGGATACACCGACAAAGACGTACCTATCACTAAAACCTTGCCGGCTGTTTTAATATGCTTTCTTGAAATTTCATAATGATGAATATTTTCACCAAACCAGACAATATGAGGCCTAAGCTGAGAGCCTTTCTCACATGTATCTCCCATTTTAACGGGATCACCATTAATTTTATATATTAACGCTTCATCTAATGTGCTTCGTACTTTGCACAATTCACCATGAACATGAATAACATGACTCGACCCTGCACGCTCATGTAAATCATCAATATTTTGAGTGATAACAATCACTTCAAATTTATCTTCCAAGCGAGCTATTGCTTTATGTGCATCATTCGGTTCGGCATTAGATGCTTCTCGCCTTCTTTCATTATAAAACTCTAACACCATCTCAGGATCATTTCGCCACCCGGCGGGTGTCGCGACATCATTGATATGATAATTATTCCATAACCCACCTGAACCACGAAATGTTTGCAGCCCACTTTCAGCACTGACACCTGCTCCGGTAAATATAACAATTTTATTATTATCAATTTTTTCTGACATGTATTAATAATCTATAGATTTACATTTAAATGTCAACCCGACTTCCTAACAACCTCCACAAACTGCACCAACGCCCAATCATCCAACACCTGATACACCTTGCTATAGTATTTCAAATGATTCCGAATAAACGTCTTAGGATGAATATTCATAAATCGCGCCCTAGCTGCAAGTGAAGTATATTCTTTAGGTGCAGCCATCTCCTCAATCGCCAAACAGCAATAACTTCTCAGTAGTTTTATATTGTCTTTGTTCTTCAAATCAAACCAGTCCTCTTCCATAGCCAGCTTAATTGAACCATTAAACAGATAGTCACATAACAACAGTTGGCGCTTGGTATGCCCAGAGGCCTTTAACTCAGCAGCCATATCATATTTAATATGGCGTCCTGCGCGTGCCGCACTAATATCTGCCTTAGTGCGTTGCTCCGTTCCACCACCACTTCCCGGCACCTGATCATACTGCACGCCTCGTGCTTGTTGTGCTGCATAGAGCTTCGCACCTCGATCTTCTATATAATCATAGTAATCACTGCTCATTCATTGCTCCCTATGCGGCCTGATGGTTATTATCAATCAAGGTATCTATACATTGATCTTCAACGCACTCACAAATGGGCATGTATTTCATGAGCATTTGTGCTGTTGCTTTACTTGGTTTTCGACTTTCACTTTTGATGGTGAGGCAGGCTTCGATGTAGGGTGTCGGATCGGTTACATCCAGTATGTCCATTTCTTTTAAGATGCGTTGCACCCAGGCGGTTTCAATGCTCATTTCTTCCAGCTCTTTTATTTGGCTTGAGTAGAGGTAAATTATGGCCATGGCTTTTCCGGTGACACCGGCACCATTTAAGTACAAATCTTCCATTGCCTGATACACAATGGCTAAGCGAAGCCTGGCATCACTTTTTTGGTGCTCATCTATCTGAGCCATCACCTCTTTTTCTATTTTCTTTTTTGCCAGTGCTACACGCTGATTGATTGCCAATGAAAGTACGGCGGCTTTCTTTACAATGCTTTTATCGGCAATGACTGTTTCCCTGTTTACTGTAACGGCTCTTTTCATTCAGTGTTTTCCTCTTTGTTGTCTGTCTGTTGTTTTTATCTTATTTTTTGGTTAATTTTTATGTCTGTTAATATTTTCATTTATTTTTTTGGTTTATTTTTCATCAGAAACTTTCATATATTCTTCGAGCCAGTAACAACACACAAAACCAATCGGGCCATGGCGGTTTTTCTGTACATCTATTTCCATCAATCCCTTTTGATCCGTGTGCTCGTTATAAACTTCATCCCGGTAAAGCAACATAATGCAATCCGCTTCTTGTTCAATCACACCGGAGTCTTTTAGATCCCCCATACGAGGTCGTTTATTGCTGCGCTTTTCAACTTCACGGTTAACTTGCGCGAGTGCCACCACCGGAATATCTAATTCGCGGGCCAGCTCTTTTAGGGCCATCACCACATTGCCGACCTGCTCATGTTTGGGAATGTTTTGATCTGTCCATTTAATGCGTTGTATGTAATCCACATAGAGGGCTTTGATGTTATGCAGGTGTTTCCAGACGCGGGCCTGTCTCACCACATCCATTATGCTGGGGGCGGGTTTGTCGTAGAGCCAGAGGTTGGATTGCTGATGCAGGGTTGCCACCGTGTTACTGACTTTGGTGAAGTCTTCCTCTGTCATTTTGCCGGTGCGCATGTGGTTGGCATTCACCCGCCCGTGAATGGCAATTAACCGCATGCCCATTTGTTCATTGGGTTGCTCGGCACTGATAATCCCCACGGGTTGTTTGGCGTTATTGGCAAGGTTTAACATAAAGGCGGTTTTACCCATGGCGGGTCTTGCACCGATGATGGTTAAATCTGAATTATGTAATCCACTTAAAATTGCATCGAGGCGTTTTAAGCCCATGGGGATACCGACGATGTCTTCTGACTCATACGCCGCTTCAATATTGATGATGGCTTTTTGCAAGGCTTGCCCGATGGAGCTGTCATATTGCTTTTGGGTTTGTGCCAGCGCCATTAAGCCGCGCACAGCTTGATCAACTACCTGCAGGCTGTTTTCAGCTTGGTCTATGGTGTTGAGTAACTCGACAGCGACTTCTTTGGCTTTTTTGTTTCTAGCATCTTTTTTTACGATGCGGGCATAAGCCACCGCGTTAACGACGGTGGGACAATCTTTTGCGGCTTGCCCTATCACTGACAGGGCTTTCATGTTCGGGTGGGATTTGTTTAAACGTTCTGCGACGGTAATAATATCCACCACGTCATTGGCGGCCACCATATCCAGCACGGTTTGGTATGCGATGGCGTAGCTTTGGGTTTCAAAGTCTTCGGCCAGTAAATCCATTTCCGCCACCAGGGTGGGCTTTTTCATGACCGCACCCAGCACCGCATGTTCTGCATTAAAACTCATCCGACTAATTCCTTGCGGGGGCGATTGTCATCTTGTTGGTTACGATAGCCTGATAATTTGCTCGGTGGGTTCAAGCGGTTTTTTAACCAGGCGGGTTTAATGCTTTGCCAACCGGCGTCGATGGTTTCATCGACGATTTGATTTAAGTTCAGGCCGCAGTCGGTGCAGGTTTGTAATGCACTCAGGTACAAACTGAACCCGTGTTGGGTTAGCGGTTTTTTGATGGCCTTGCGGTGGTCGATGAAATTTTTAGCCGATTGAATGCTTAAACCGTCAGGCAGGTTGATTAAATCAATGCCTTTGTATTTTTCTGTTTTTGGTTTTTCGGTATTATTTTCTTCAATAGCTTCATCTGTTTTCAGTTTTTCTTTTTTAACTTTTTCTTTTTTTAAACTGGTAGGTTCTTTGGTAGATTCTACTGGTAGGTTCTGTAGCCCATATATGGGCTGCTTCACTAACCCGTATATGGGCTCCTTCACTACCCCATATACGGGCTCCTTAGATGCGGCTATTGAAACGATCCCTTTTATGGGTTCATTACCTATTTGGGGTTGTACAGGCGTGATTACAGCGCTATCTTCAGGGCGGTTTTTTGTAAGTGACCCGTTTATGGGCGCATTAGCTCTTGGCACTGGTTTAACTTGCGCAGGGTTATATCGATCAGGCACACCCACCAGTTGGTAGACCTTCACCTGTCCGGTTCGCCCTTTTCGTTTGCCCGTGTCCAGAATTAAACCGCATTCGACCATACGTGAAATCGCGCCCTGTACGGTTTTACGATTCAACTCCGTATCAAACGTTAATCTACTAATGGATGGATAGCAGCAATGCGCTTCATCCGCTCGATCCGCCATCGACATTAAAACCAACTTATCAACGCCTTTACCGCAACGTTGTTGCCACGCCCAGCGCGTGGCATCAAGGCTCATCGTCCACTCCAATTTGATTTCATTATTGTTTGCTCCAAAACAGGTCGTCTTCCCCAACCTCACGTTGGGTTAATCTGAAATAATGTATAACATAACAATATACGCACATGGAAGTAACTGATTAAAATAATTTACATTTATTTTTTAATTACGTTATCATCTTCACCATGAAGACGATTACGGATATACGCTATACCAACCTGCAACGCCTGATGCAGTCCGTGGGTGGCACCAATTCCAAGCTGGCTCACTTTCTGGGAAAAGAGCGTGGATTCACCCATGCTTATGTGCGGGAAAACAACCCCAAAAATGTCGGCTCGGCCTTTGCGCGATTTGTTGAGGAGAAGTTTAAAAAGCCCCATGGCTGGATGGATACAGAGCATTCAATTAAGTCCCCCCAACTACTGCAAACCCTGCGCTATATTGATGAGGAGTTGTGGGCTTATTACGAGGTCGCCACCGCACAGGAAAAGATGGAACTGATTGATCTGGTATTTGAGGAGTTGAGTGATCTTGAATTAATTCAGGTGAACCCCAATCATCAGTTATTGTCGAAACTGATTAAGCCCAAACTCGGGTTAACTTAAACACGGACAGGACGCCCTAATTATGACCGATGAAAACATACTGCACTTTAAAAACAAATCTGCAAAAGAAAATGACACCCCCGCACCCACTTCAAATCGCTTAAGTGAATTAAAAAACACGTTGGATAAACGATTGGAAGATAAGCTGGCGCAGGAGCAAGCCATCGAGACACGCCAGGTTGAGCGTGAAACCCAGACCAGAAACACCTTTAAAAAGCTGATTACAGGGCTATCTGTGGCCATACTACTGGGTGGTTTAACCAGCGCTGGCTGGGCATTGGCACAAAAAGATAATCACCTGATACAAAAAGATAAAGACAAACTGTCTCTGGACTTCACGCAACTTAAAAACCGTAACCAGCAACTGGAGCGGGAAAATGCCAGCCTGCATGCGCGGCTGGACGCCTCAGAAACCAATTCAGTCATCCTGGATAAACTGTCATCAAATTTAGGTAAAGCGGTGGATGAGTTAAAAGCCAATCGCACTGAACTCATTGCGAAACTGGATCATTCCAACACCGTTATTGAGCAGCTGTATCAAGATAAAACGACACAGGAAAAGGCGTTTAAAACATTAACCCAGTCCTATCAGGCTTCGGAAAAAAACAATGCAACGCTGAATGAAAAGCTCAATCTGCTACAACGTATTTTTGATCAGGGGCGTAGCGTATTAAGCCAGTCAAAACCTGAACCGACAGCGCCTGAAAAAGAAGGCTAGTTGCCTTTATTGATCAGAATTTATCATCATTGATCACAACCCGGCTCGTTAATTATTTTTGATTGGCGGGAACGGGGTTATTTTTTGTCCTTTCCCCGTTTTATCACGCAATCGGCGCTTAAGCCACCTCATAACTGTATAACTTTATACGCTACACTTCTTCCGTGTTTGGGTATTACAGACTATATTATCATTAACCTGAAATCATTCATAACATCATTCATAACACCATCCTGGAGATTAAATGAAGCTGATGAGCCTTGAGCAATATCATAAAAACCGATTTATGCCCGGCAGCGCCCCAAGCACCCGTACCCTGCGCAGCTGGATTGAAAGCGGCGAGTTAACCGGGGTTAAGCGCGGGAAATGCTATTTCGTGGATATTGAGGCCGAAAATAAACGATTAAGCCCACACAGCCAGTTAATGAGCCTGCCAGAGTATATTAAGGCGCGTTTTGTTGAGGGTAGCCAGCCGGATGTACGCACGGTACGCAACTGGGTTGAAAATGACGATATACCAGGCCTTCGCTATGGAAAGCTTTACTTCATCAATGTAACAAGCGAGTGTTGGGCTACTGGCAACCCACTCATGGATAAAGTACTGGCGGCATAAATGGCACGACCTCGCACCCAAGGTAGACGTGATCTTCCGGACAATCTGCATCCGGTTGTGAAAAACAGGATCACCTATTACAGTTATCGCAACCCTGATACCGGGGAAAGAACTGGCTTTGGCACCGACAAAAAGCTAGCCGTTATTGCCGCCAAACGCATGAACGCCCTGATTTACTCTGCCGACAAACAAGTCTTACAGCTGGTGAATTTAGCCCAGCAGCCGGCTGAGCTACGCCAGACTCACACACAAACCGATACCCTGTTCACGGATTATCTGGATCACTTTAACACCACCGTTCTTCCCAAACGACGCAACCGTAAAGGTCAGCCGCTTTCACCTAAAACCCTGCAGGATTATGCCAACCAGATTGAGCACCTAAAAAACAGTCAACTGGGGGCGATGTCAATTGGGTTTATCGGCTCAAACACCCATAGCCGTGAAGCCCGAAAAGCCATTAACCAATATTTAAATCAATTCCCGGACACCTCTTCTAATCGTCGCCGGGGTTTAATGATTCAAATTCTGAAACAGGCGATAGGGGATGGTGAATGTGACCGCAATAATGCGGATGACACCATTAAGAAAACCGAAGAGATTAAGCGCCAGCGCCTGCCGTTGGCGGCCTTCCAACAGATTTATGAGACTGCTGCCCCATGGTACAAAAATGTACTGGACTTAGCCTTGCAGACACTACAGCGCCGGGAAGATTTAGTGGTGATGGAATTTGCACAGATTGAGAATGCACAGCTGCGTTTTGTACAAATTAAAACCGGTCGAGCGATGGCGATTAATATTGGGCCAGAGCTGGATAGCATTATTAAACGGTGTCGGGATAATATTCCCTCTCCCTATCTTATCCATTACAAGCCGATCAAAGCCACCCGCACCCAACTGGACTCGAAGAATCATTGGACATCGATAACAGAGGATAAAGCGACTAAGCATTTTAGTACGTTGCGCGATACGCTGGGGCTGTTTGATGAACTGGAGCCTCGGGAGCGGCCTTCGTTTCATGAGATACGAGCCTTGGGGGCTGATTTGTATCGGGAGGCTGGGTGGACTGAGGAGGCTATTCAGCAGTTATTGGGGCATGCTGATGCTAAGATGACGCAGGTTTATTTGGATCGGCATCGTAGGGATGCAGTTGAATATAGTGTGGTGGAATCAGGATTGGCTTTACCATAAGCCGTGCTTTTTATATCGCTGAGGTAAATGATAATACTCTCAACACACAAACTAGACCTAACTAAAAATCATATTTAGATAATCACAGCTAATCTGAGCACCTTGCAATATAATGTATACTTAAATTGAACACTCCCATCAAAGCCATATGGTTTTTTGAATACCCCCCTGACTGGCCAATGACTATGGCTCTATGCAATAATCATCAGGCCTCATGGTTGTGGACACACACCAAAGAATACATAACACAATATATCAGACATACTGGATAACACCCAAACTACCCAAGATATAAAGCTATATATAATAACCCGTGATCGTTAACACCTACGGGGTAAGCATTGTCATCGCCGCTAACGGCCTTATACTGAAATCAAGTTAAAAACAACGCGGACTACTGGCATAGATAAAATGACAAAACCAACTCAACCTACTAAAGACTTAAAAGCACTTGAACATAAATGGGGAAAACCAACCCTAGATGTAGAGGGGTGGACTGCTATCCCAAATATTCTACTGGAACGCCAGCAGGCACTTAATATTGATGCCGTGAAACTAAATATTCTTTTAGTGTTGATAAAGCATTGGTGGGAAAAACCCAAAATGCCATACCCATCAAAAGCAACAATGGGCGAAATTGTTGGCAGAGATAAAAGCACGATCCAAAAACACCTTCGACAAATGGAAGAACAAGGATTATTGAAGCGCAAGAAACGCTTTCAACATGCAGGGGGCCAAACCTCAAACGAATATGATTTAACCGGACTAATTCATAAACTAGAGAAACTCTCACAAAAGGAACTAAAAGAACGGAAAAAGCAGAAGGATGATGATGCTAGAAAACGGCGGGGGCATGCTTTATGAAATGGCATCCCTTTATACACGAGGGCACAACGTATGACCTTTCACATATTGCTCCTTTTTACTGGCACTACACGGCTGAAGCAGGTGAAAAACGACCCGAGCGCACTTATCATTTTCAGGTTACTTTTTCCATGCACTGTTTTACCCGCAAAGCTCTCACGGAAGAAAGTATTGCTGATAATCTCTGGTATCAAGGCCCGAATGAACGGCGTGTTTTTTGTTTTGGTCGGCATAAACTATCTCTTCTGCTACCTGAGATCATTACAAGCCTAAATGAACGAGCCTGTTGGCATACCAGACACAACAATTTTTTTACTATCGAACTAACAACTCAAGAGGGCGATACAGCCGAATACGAAATTTATTTCAATGTGACCAAAGCAACGAGAAAAGGCTGGTTAAACCTGATTGTAGAAAGTGCTTATGTACGCACAGCAACATACCAAACCCAACGCCCTAAAAAACGCAAAATTCGGCTAGATGTAATTGCTTATAATGCTCAAATGAACAAAAAGACAAAACCTGGGAAATAATATACCCATAAAAAAAGCCTGCTCAATGGCAGGCTTTTCGGAACTCTTGGGTATCCCCAGACCCGCTGGAGACCTGTTGCCAGGCGGTACAATCACGCTGCATTTAGCAGTTCCGCTTATATGACTGTATGTACAAGGTTACGCTATATTGACGCATTCGTCAATATAGCGTAACCAAACATTATTCTAGATAATCTCGAACAATTTACCTACCTTAAACTAGTCGCTCCTAAATATCCTTCAATCAATCAGCCATTATTCGAAATAAATACGCTGCAAACTATCTTTAACGCGCACCGGAATACTAGAAACATCATTTATTAAGCCCAACTTTTTAAGCCTTATTTTAATAGCACTACGCGACACTTTAAACAGCTCCATTAAAGGCGTAGTCACATTGTAAAACATCTCAAGATTACAAACTTGATCATCTAAATAGAGCCATCCGTGTCCTTTATCTATAAGTTCATGCTTTTCAGCTTCCACGATAAATGCTTTTATCAGCTCATCTTTAGGCAACAATAAACACGAAGCAAAATAATTAGCCTGCCATTCCATGCGCTTAATATCTTTCACCTCAATTTCGGGAATATTCTCCATATCCACATCTGATTCATGGCATTTTTCACCCTGCATATATTTCTCATGGCCAAGAAAAAAATGCCCTAATTCATGGGCTAAAGTAAAACGAATTCGCTGCTCTGTTTCTGCTTGATCATCATCTATCAAAATTTCAAGCGGGTTAAATGAAATACAACCTAACTCACCTGGTGCAAGTGTAGTATTCCTCCTTACATTTAGATTATGCTTTTTTAATACCAACTGACACAAAGTATTAAGTTGTACAGCACCCTCTAGCCCTACATCCTGAAGCAATACCTGACTTAATTCCTCAATGGCTTCGCTATTAACATAAGGAACTAAGGACATTAACACTGGAGGCTTATTCTTAAGCACCTCCAACTGATTAATATTTTTATCATCCACACCTTGCCCAACGATAAGATTAATGAATTGGCGCAAAGAATTAGTATAAACATCATCAGCATAGCCATAGCAGTCAAAATACCTACTAATGTGAGCTTGATTATGCATTCCTTGATATACATTACTCCAGCCTGTAGCGGCTAAAGCAGGCGATGCTACACTCGATGGCGAACGGGTTAACACCCAGTCCAAGCGATTCTTATCGTAATAACGAAGCAACCCAATGCCATACGATTTTGCATTTTCAAGCACCCCACTCTGGAACGAGTTTGTTGAAGCAATAATACCTTTCGCATTTCCCAAGCCAACTTGTTGCAGCTTCATTGTGAATTCTTCAATATCATCCACTGGTACTGAATGGTTATAATTTTTACACTCTATTAACAATACGCAAGAATATGTATTTTGCCCCGGTAAAGTCATTTCAATAGAAACATCAAAAATAATGTTTCTTTTTCTCGGTTCAGAGTAATACCCTTTCTTTTTGAATATGGCGCAACAATCTTTTTTAGCCCAGAAACTTCCTTCTTCAATTAATTGCTTAAAATAGTCATACATCAGGCTTTCTAGTCGATCTCCTTTTGCTGTAGTATCCATCTAAAAATGACCACCCTAAAAATTTTTGAGTTATCGAATCAGCACACTATCAGAACCGGCTTCCTTCCGCCCCCTTAGAATAACAACAACTTCTAGCCGTTTTCATCACCTAAGTCAGCATCCAAATACTCAGGGCCGCCTGCCAAGACGCCACTAGGCTCATCAGTATCAGGCGCGCGCTCTGCATGTTCACGACGGTGCTTTTCAGCATACTTCTTCACCGCCTCATTAGCTTTTGCTAAGGCTTCTTCCTGCTCTGGCGTTCTGTCTTTTTCTTGGCCCATCACTCACCACTCCTAAGTCAAACCCTGCTGATTAATAATCAATATCTGACTTATTAATTTTACCACTCGGCTCGCTTGAACCGGGAGCAGGTTTCTTCTGTTTTTTCAGTTTTTGTACCTGTTTTTTTACCTGACGCTCAAATTCTGTAACTGATGGCGCTTTATTATTACTCGGTTTACTCATTAGTAAGCTCTTCCTTTCACCTTATAGGTTTAATTTCTTTGCCAAGTACCGCGGGTGCTTCTTGGTGCTAGGCATAAGCTTATAACCGTATTTCTCATAAACCCGTATAGCGCCATCTACTGGATCAATCACCCGTGCTTCTTCAGACCCACATGCTGCACCATACAGTTCCAAGGCCGTTAAAGCTATATAGGCTACTGAGCCCTTTAATGGGTTCGCTTTATCTGGTGAACCTTCAAGCACTTCAAGCCTTACATGGATATTAGCACCTGATGCTTTACCAAGCGCTAAACCACATAGAGTTTGGTTATTATGCCAAATTGCCAGCTCTAACCTTTTCCCGTAGGACTGCCTGTACTTTTCAACCCACATACCCCAGTCCCAGCCGCCATTAGGCGGTTGACGGTCACCTGCCCACTTCCTGTGCTCTAAAACAGCCTTAGAATTGATTGGTGTAAGGCTTACGCCGGGTATGTTTACTACCTGTGGCGTCTGCTGGTAAATAATCCGTCGATAATCGTTATATTTTGCTAAATATTCCGAATAGCTTTTAGGGTATTGGCTCATCGTACTATTTTTCTTGGTTATTTTAATTTGAGCAATCGATTATCAGCTTTCGGAGATTAGTTGGCAATGCCTCTTTCTGAATACATCTCGCAGCTATAGCAAACACCATCACATTTTAAAAGAAAATATGGGACTGAAATGCAGTCAGTTGTTCGAATAACAACCAAAATAAGGGCGGAGCAACTGTTTTTAGGAGTGGGGTTTTCAGAAAGTATTCAGAAAGTATTCAGAATCAGTTACCGCTAATATAGACAAAAGCGGTAACTGTTTGATTCTAAACATATATATGGTGCCGGCACCATGAGTCGAACACGGGACCTACTGATTACAAGTCAGTTGCTCTACCATCTGAGCTATGCCGGCGAAATTCTTTTATTCACTACTACCGGATAACCCCATCTGAGCTATGCCGGCGAAATTCTTTATATTGCCTTTTTTGAGCAATATCCCTCGAGCAAAATATGTACTTTGCGAGAAGGAGCGCAATTCTAGTGAAAGAAGAGACATTTCGCAATGCCAATTTGGTATTTATTTAAATTATTTTTATTAAATCCCTGATTGGAAAAGATTTAGTGCTGCTGCGATGCCTGTTTTTCGCTTTCGCATTAGCACTCATTCAACACATCGAGCAAATATGGCGGACTCACCTGGGCTTCCTCCCCCTGAAAGACACACGAACTTAGTTATTACAATCTCTTACCAACTGTGAGACGCCTTCAGAGATGTATTCATCAACTGAAAAATCAGCTTCACTCCGTTCGCTTTCAACCCGGTAGTCCAGCCAGTAAATATCATACTCCCGGTAAATCACTTTAATTTGCGCATTAAAACCTAAATCGGCAACCTTTTTCATTCTGCGATTGGCGTGTGCCGGTTCCCTGAAATGCCCTAATGAGATGCTGTTTTTCTCAGAACCCCTTAAGACAATATAAAAATCATTAACCTGTTTCTGCCTGAGCTTTTTAGCCATGAGTTTCGCCTGCTTCTTACCCGACTGGGCAGGTACATAAACCCAGTAACGATGCTTGATTGACTGCTGGCGTTTTCTGATTGAAAGATCGGTTACAAGCTCGGCTATAGAATCACGTAGCTGCAACATGATATTTTCATCCTTAAATGGCCCTAATGTATAACAGGTTGTTGATTGCGGTAACAGCTCCGGCTCAGCCTCTTGCGCTTCAATTTCTGCTGAAGGCTTTTCCTGTGCTAGTTCAGCTGCTTGTCTGTGCGCCTGGTTCGTTTCTTTCAACGCTTCTATTTTATCCTCATTTAATAATTCCAGTGTTTTAAGATTAGCCGCTAATGGGCGCACACTATCTTTACTGGCCACCGGATTCAAATATTCCCACCCCGCATACAGCAAATTTAAAACGACAATAAATACCAGAAAAATACGCATATGTTCAGTTAGCCCGTGCTACTTGTTGTTTTCTCTTGATGAAAGATACAATCCCTGTAGCACTAAAAAGGGCCTGTAATCGCTTGCCTGAATAGTGACCCCCGTCATCTCTCTGGGTTGCCTATCAGTCGTTAGCGCATCAGTCAGCCACTGCCCGTCGCCACCACTAACGACACAGTTCACTTTTGTTATTTCCTCTGTCAACTGGCGCTGCAACACGCCCGCCACACCCCCTGAAACCAACTGGCTACAGCCTTTAAGAATTGCATCCTGGGTTGAGCAGGCAAGCCCCGAGTTTTGCGCGTGATTAAACCCTATCTGCTCAAAACTTTCAATATTACCGGTTTGCTTTATCAGGGATTGCACCATGGTTTGATAACCGGGCATAATCAGCCCGCCAATGTGCACGCCCTGCGCATTTAAGATATCCAGCGTGATGGCGGTACCACAATCAATAACACAAATTAGCTCGTTGTTTTTTGCGTCGCAAAGATCAAATGCAGCGATCATGGCCAGCCAGCGATCAACACCCATTTTGGCAGGATCTTTATAAGCGTTCACAATAGCGCACTGCTTTGAGCGGGTTTCAGCAAATCGCCATTCGGTAAAATTATTCTCCTTCAGCCAGTCAATAAAACGTTGTTTTATATCTGCCCCCGCAACGCAGCTTACAACAATTGAAGATGCAAATTTTGGCAGATTGGCTTCACATAATTTTAATTCGAAATCTTTTTTAACCGCATCTTTGGTGTATGCAAACACGCCGTGCTCGACAATTTCTCCCGCATTAAATAGCGCCCACTTTACGCGACTGTTACCTATATCAACAGCTATCATCTTTGACTTTTTCCTGACAACTTCAACTTAATATCCGCCGCATATAATACTTTTTCTTCTTCATTGACTTGCACTTTTAAACCAAGGTCGTTGTTAACGCCCAGTACTTTAGCACTAAATTCAGCTTCACCTGATTTTATAATGACATCACGCCCGCGGAGCAGATCGTATTTTTTCCAGTCCTGCGCAAAGGAATCAAAGCCTCCTTTAATATACTGTATCAAACACTGAATTAACCCCGCCAGTAATTGTGCCGCCAACTGGTTTCGATCTGGCACACTGTCCCGCCCCATAAGCGATGTTAAATCTGTCCAGGGCTGATCAATTATTTCATCGGCCTGCTCGGGCATAGCAACATTAACACCAACCCCAACAACTACGAGCACCTGCCGCGCTTTCACGCGGGTTTCCACCAGTATTCCCGCCAGCTTTTTATCATCTGACAAAATATCATTGGGCCACTTAATCCCGACATTTAACCCCATTGCCTCAAACACGCGCGCCAACGAAACTCCGCTCGCCAGTGACAAGCCATTTAACGCCCCCATTTGCTGTCCATCGAGCTTCACTGCGATACTCATGTAGATATTTGCATCAGCGGGAGAATGCCAGTCATGGCCATTGCGCCCCCTGCCTGCGGTTTGCTGATTAGCAATACAGGCGATAAAGCGACCAAGCTTATCCGGCGTATGGTTCATCAACCGGTCATTCGTTGATGTTGTCACATCAAACACCTGCAACGATTCAAGCTTCTTAGCGACACTTGCGGGCAGGTTTTGAATGATTATGCGTTTATTTAGCTGGCAATCTGACGACTGACTTTTCTGTGGCATCATTAGGTAAAATATTTTCGTGGTTGTATCAGCCTGATTATTATATATCTGTTGCAGCCCGTCTGTACTTTTAAAGTAAATTTACTACACTCTAACCTAAAGACTTAATCGCACTGCTGACTTTTTGAATGGCTCTGATGTCCCCAGATTGTTTCAGGCAGGCGGGAAAATAAATATAAACAGATTCAGACACGTCAGACAAACCAACGATAATATTCTGGCAATCATTTGAGGAGACACAGTGGATCTAGCAACCTTATTGGGGTTAATTATAACCCTCGGCTTTATTGTTGGCGCCATTGTTTCCGGAGGCCCACTCGCACTCTTTATCAATATCCCCTCCCTGTTAATCGTCATCGGTGGTAGTGTTGCGGTTGTGTTAATGCAGTTTACGCTAGGACAATTCTTCGGCGCATTTAAAGTTGCCATGAAAGCCTTTTTTCACAAAAGTGTTGACGCCTCAGAACTGATTCAGCAAGCCGGCGTACTCGCCAACATTGCTCGCAAGGAAGGCATGATGGCACTCGAGTCTCAGGAGATCGAAAACCCTTTCTTAAATAAGGGCATCCAGCTTTGCGTAGACGGCCACCCTCCTGACCTGGTCCGTAAAATGCTGGGCAAGGATATCAGCCTTACGATACAACGCCATGAAAGCGGCCAGAAAATTTTTACCGCTCTGGGGGGGATTGCGCCAGCCATGGGAATGATTGGTACCTTGATTGGGCTTGTACAAATGTTAGCTAATATGGAAGATCCAAAAACCATCGGCCCAGCAATGGCTGTAGCACTCCTGACGACGTTGTATGGCGCCATCATTGCCAACGCTTTTGCACTGCCCATTGCCGACAAACTTGCCCTACGAAGCCAGGAAGAAAAAACCAATCGCACATTAATACTGGAAACCATCAGTGGCATACAGGAAGGCATGAATCCACGCGTTCTCGAAGAACTCCTGAAAGCCTTTTTGCCTGAAGGCCAAAGAGATAGCGAACCGGCTGAAGAATAACTACCTCGATTAATTAGTTATGGAACAAGAAGAAGTCAAATGCCCGACATGCCCGCCCGCCTGGTTAGCGACCTTTGCTGATCTCATGTCTCTGCTCATGTGTTTTTTCGTTTTGCTTCTGTCTTTTTCCGAAATGGATGCACTAAAATTTAAACAACTCGCTGGCTCCATGTCACAGGCATTTGGTGTACAACGGGACGTTAAAACTAAAGAAATTCCCAAGGGCACCAGCATTATTGCTAAAGAGTTCACACCAGGAAAACCCACACCAACTGTTTTAAAAGTGATGCGCCAGCACACAACTGACGACCGTAAAAAAAATCTGGATTTTCGGAAAGGCCCTGAGAATTCAGATAAATCTGGCGAAAAAACCAAAGCCGAGAAACGTCTTGAAAAACTTAAAAAAGCCCTTAAGGATCAAATTGCTGCTGGCCAGATAGAAGTATCTGGTGATAACGAACGCACAATTATCAGAATCAGAGAGAAAGGCTCTTTCGCTTCCGGCAGCGCAACCCTAAGCAGAAGATTTAAACCGGTACTTAAAAAAATTGCCGACGCCATTGAAAAAACCCCTGGTAAAATACACATCTCTGGACATACGGACAATATCCCTATTTCGACCTTTAAATTCAGGTCAAACTGGGAACTATCCTCAGCGCGAGCAGTATCTATTCTTGATCAGATACTACGTGTTAACAAAAATATTCCGAACAAGCGCATTGTTATTCAGGGGCACTCGGATACGATGCCGCTGGTACCCAACACGACACCTAAAAACCGGGCCACCAACCGACGTGTAGAAATTGAAGTTATAAAACAGACTGAAACGGTTAAAGACATGCCAAGTCTGATTAAATTTTCCGAATAAGCTCTCTGGACTCAACTATGATAAAAACAAACGAAGACGAACGCCGGGATTTTTTTAGAATTGATGACGAGGTATTTATCGAAATACAGGCTATCTCTGAGGAAGAATACAATTCAGCCCCTGAAACCCTGCAGAACCTAGATGATGACTCATTCAGCCTAAGTGCCAACTTCGCAATATTAAACAATAAAATAAATCCCGTATTAAATAACATTAAGCAACTGCACCCTGACATCGGTGAGTACCTTGAAGTGATTAATAATAAAATCGACAGCCTGAGTCAGCACATTCTTTATGAAAACTCGGATTATGACGAGCAAAAATTAGTACATGTAAACCTTAGCGCATCCGGCATTCAACTCGAATCACAACAGAACCTTAATGTTGGACAAACTCTAAAACTTGAACTTGTATTATTGCCTGAAAAAATTGGTGTAATAATATTCGGACGTGTCGTGGAAATGAAAGAAAGCACACTAACGATTCGGTTTGAACACCTGAGACCTGAGGATCAGGAATTGATGATAAAACACAATCTGAATAAACAGATGTCTGAGCTACGCGAAAAAAACGATAATGATTAATAAACCTTTATTAATTATTATTTATTCTCCTGATAAATAATAACCCGATTTCTACCGGAGGATTTTGCCTCATAAAGCGCATGATCCGCATGCTGTAACAGCAAATCACTGATATTTTTTGCATTCATTTTATTTTCATCAAGATTCGAAAGTATCGCAAGCCCAATTGATATCGTAACATTAAGCCCACCCTGCCCACAGGTTAATCGCTTATCAACCTCAACCGCTTTACGTAATCGTTCAGCAATTTCAGACGCCCCCTCAAGGTCAACACCTGGCAGCACAACAACGAACTCTTCACCGCCATATCTGGCAACAATATCACACGCTCTTATTTGTTCTTTTATTAAGTTTACCAGTTGCGTTAACACCAGATCACCCACATGGTGCCCATAGGTATCATTGACTTTTTTGAAAAAATCCACATCAAGGAACATACAGGCGAGATTTTCTGTCTGCCGCAAGCTACGCTCAATCTCATCGGAGAAGCGTAAATCAAAATAGCGTCGGTTATAAGCCTGGGTTAAAGGATCCTGATAGCCGATCTCTTTTATGCGCTGTTGATTTAAACAGTTTTCAATAGCAACCGCTGTCATTGCAGAGAGCTTTTGCAGGAAGGTCGTACCAATTCCAGACTGATAACGGTTTGCGTCACGACTAAGCAACAACAAAGTACCAATTATTTTATTATTACGCATTAATGGCAAGACCGCTGAGCTCTGGCAAACATCAACATCACCTAAGCCTTCTAGCATCCAGCTATATTGTTGACTCACATTTTGACCCAATACGGGATAGTCTTTTAAACTGGATATTTTTTGCTTATCTTTTTCGATATCGAGAATGAGCAATTTGGTTTCGTAGAGTTTCTTTGCATCAACATCATGCCCGTAAAATAATCTTTCCGTGTCCCGGTCATAATCAATCAATGTCATAACAACATCCTGCAACTGAAAACGTGCCTGCATTTGAAACAATACATAATCACGTAATTGGGCAGGTGTGTTTGATGAAATAATCTCAAACCCAAAAGAATCAAAGAGCTCCTGCTTCTGCTCATTCGTTCGAGCTCGACGCAGCAAGCCATCAAGTTGACGCTTAAGTTTTCGGTTTTCATTGAAGATTGTGTCTTCCATGAATAGAGTTTATAACAATTTGGCTTTTTAAACGTAATATTTCATCTGGTTTTTGTGATTTTGTGAATCGTTTTTAGCTTGAGTTTTTGAATCGATTTTATCCGCAGAGAAACCGAACACCCAACGCCCAGACGCATTAAAGCTCTGTTTTTTCCAGACAAAAAAATACCCAGGCCGATAACGGGCTGGGTATTTCGGGTGTTAAATCCTGGCAGTGTCCTACTCTCACATGGGGAG
>Ga0316207_10002136_pt1 | contig 21353 bp, 17 predicted proteins | sample 6weekpyrite_MG_FD_204943 | JGI IMG/M metagenome (GOLD analysis project Ga0316207, IMG submission 204943) | Microbial mat bacterial communities from mineral coupon in-situ incubated in ocean water Damariscotta River, Maine, United States -... | ecosystem: Environmental > Aquatic > Marine >...
CTTAATGCGGTGCTGTTGCGCAAAGTGTCACGCTCGGTCTGGGCCGTTTCAATCTCCCGTGATATCTGCTCCAGGCGAATTTCAAGTTTTTCCTGGTCCCGCCTTGCGCTTTCCAGAGCGGCCTGTTTTTCAGCGATTTCACGCGCCTTGCTATCAAGAACAGTTTCGCGTTCGCGGCGGAACTCATCGGCTTTGATCGCCTCGGATTCAGCGTCGGCTAGGTTGGTCTTTTCCTCGGCAGAATCCTTGTCCAGAGCGTCTATTCCAGCTTTGGCCGTGTCCCGGCTATTGCGGGCATCAACGACAATATCCTGTTCTCGCTCGGCCGCTGAAGACAACTCTTCAAGGCGGCTTTCCAATCCGGTTATCGCCCGTTTGACATCCTCGGCATCCCGTTCAAGCAGGTCCCGTTCTCGTTCAATCCGGCGCAGGGCGGCAGACGCTTCAGCTTCAGCCTGTCTTGCCGGTTCCCGGCCAGCAGCCAGAACTTCAGCCTTGGTTCTTGCTTCGCTGGCTGCCAATGTAGCTTCTTCAGCAGAGCTCAGGCGCTCTTTCAGCTCGCCTTCAGCCTGTTCCACGGCAGAGGCAGCTTCGCGCCATCGATTAAGCCATGTGGCGGCTTCCAATGTGCGGATACTGGCAGAAAGCTTGCGATAGCGCGAGGCTTGCCGGGCTTGCTTTTGCAGGGCTCCGTGCCGGGCCGCCGTCTCATCTATATAATCTTGAAGGCGATCAAGATTGTTTTCAGCCGCTTTCAGGCGCAATTCAGCCTCATGGCGACGGGCGCGCAAACCCGACACTCCAGCGGCCTCTTCCAGAATGCGTCGGCGATTTTCCGGCTTGGCGGCGATCAGTTCACTGATCTGGCCCTGACGAACAAGGGCGGGTGAATTGGCACCGGTACCGGCGTCGGCAAACAAGAGCTGCACGTCCTTGGCCCGGACATCTTCGCCATTGATCTTGTAGGCGGAGCCGCTGCCTCGTGTGATCCGGCGAGACACGTCCAGCGTGGAAGATTCATTGAAACGGGCCGGGGCCAATTTCTCTGAATTATCAACGCTCAGTACGACTTCTGCATGGTTACGGGACGGGCGGGCATCAGTACCCGAGAAGATCACGTCTTCCATGCCGCCACCGCGCAGGGATTTGGCCGAGGTGGCTCCCATCACCCAGCGCAAGGCTTCCAGCAGATTGGATTTGCCGCAACCATTCGGGCCGATAATACCTGTCAGCCCGGGGTCGATCCGCATCTCAACAGGATCGACAAATGATTTGAAACCGGCCAGCCGAAGCTGCGTAAACTTCACCAAACCTCCATCACGTCCTGATCAGGGCTTAAACCTCAATCAAGGCGCTTTTCCGACACTCCCAACAAGCCCTAACCGGGCGAATTGATGAAGTGAAGGATGATTCGGCGGAACGTGTCTCCGTCCAATCGTGCAGGCACTTGTTCTCCGTCAATCAAAAGCGGCTCTCCACCCCAGTTGAAGACACCCCCATCACCTGTCGCCAGGATCCGCCCATTGATAATAAAGCTGGGAGTTCCCTGAATGCCGTCCGCAATGGCCTGATTGGCTTTTTCATTGACCAGGGCGTTCATTTCCGGGTCTTGCAGGCAGGACATGAAGCTGTCTTCGGTTAGACCAAGACTTGCAGCTAACTCATTGTAAACAGCGAGAAGATCGCCTTGATCTTGAGCGGTTTGCATAATTCTGGCTTGCTCGACAAACAACAAATCCACGGCTTCAAAAAAACGGTCCTCGGCGACGCATTCTGTCAGAATGACACCGACGCCAGCCAGTTGAACCGGTTGGGTCAACATCGGGCGAACGATGTAATTGACTTGGCCTGTCTGGACAAATTCCGAATAAATTATCGGCCAAACATCCTGTTGAAAATGTGCACAATGCGGGCAGGAATAGGAAGCATACTCAATAACCAATACCGGTGCGGTGGCAGAACCGATGGCATGATCGTCCACTCTTTGCGCCTGCGCAGCACTGGATGATTGGGCTAAAGCGGGCGCTGACAGAGCGACAATAGCCGCGACTGCCAGAGCAAAAACAGGGGCAAAGCGGGACAATTATTCCTCACCTTCTGTTTCGGTTTCTTCGACGGCCTCTGAGGTGTCAGAATTTCCCAAAGCGTAATCAATCAATGTCTGAAATGTGGCTTCATCCACAACACCGGGTACCGGTTCACCATCGACCAGAACCTGCCGACTGCCGAGAAAATAAGTATAGGCCGTTTCGCCTTGCGCCTGACGGGCATCGAGAAGTTCGCCATTGAACAAAAAGCGCGGCGTGGAATTGATGCCATCATCGAGGGCCCGATCATTGTTCGCCAAAATATCAGCCTGGATGGCCTCATCAGACAAGCACGCATTGAAATCACTTTCAGACAGGCCCATTGACTGGGCGATGGCCAGATACTGACCCCGGGCACCACCAGGTTGACGTGCCGCCTGGAAAATCGCCGGTTGTTGCTGGAACAACAGATCAATCATATCGAAATAACGATCTTCAGGAACGCAATGCGCCAATGAGAACCCGGCAACAGCAAATTGTGGATTGCCGGTCAGCATTTCGCGAAACACAAAACGGACCTGACCGGTCTCGACATAATCGCCATCAATCATCGGCCAGACTTCTTCGTGGAAACTGGCGCAATGTCCGCAAGCGACCGACGCGTATTCAATAATAGTCAGTGGTGCATCTGCACTACCAATGCCGCGATCGCTGGCGCGCTCAAAACTGGTCTGGCTTCCAATATCGGGGGCATCGCTTCCACCACAGGCCGCCAAGGTCAAAGTCGCCGTCAGGGCGAGGGTAGAAAATACGTTTCGTGTCAGGCTCATTACGGCACTCCCCATTGGTCTCAATAATCTTCGTTACGCGATTTAACTGTCTTCCCGAAACGATCCAGAGCAGACAATAGCCGCTCATCAGCACTTTTCTCTACCCCCTCGCTCACTTGTGATGTCGTTGAAGGTTTTGTCACAGTTTCAGGGCCAGGTTCAGGTGCAGCACGGGCACTGCCTTGCTTGGTACGGATGCGGGTGGGTGATTTTGCACCGGCATACTGGGCAACCCGGTCCAGTATGCGTCTTGATTCAGCCTGGATAACAGCTCCGGCGGGCCCGCGCGCCCGGATAACCAGAATTTGAATGCCTGATTGGCTCAAGATCGCTTCAGGTTCACTCCATTGCGCCAAGCGAGACCCGACAATTTCAGACCAGTGCGCCTTGAGCGGCTCGACGCCGGGCCCAAAGCGTTTGGCCAGAGGCCTTAAAATACGCGCAGCGGCACGCCCTGCAGGAGGCGCAGACCGATAGGATGGACGACCCCTGTGGGTCTCCAGAAACCGGCTGGCTTGTTTTTCAAGCATTGACGAGGGCGTTTTGCGCTTCATGGTGCACACTTTCGCGCCAATCCGTGCGCGCCGCAAGCTGAACGATACATGCCAACGCCCTCTATTGACATTCCTCAGCTCAGGCACACACTCCTGGACTGGTATGACAAACAAGGGCGCGCTCTGCCCTGGCGTATCCGTCCGGAAGACAGACAGGCCGGTCAATGCGCTGATCCATACGCGATCTGGCTGTCAGAAATCATGCTGCAGCAAACCACAGTGCCTCACGCAACGCCCTACTGGTTACGTTTTCTTGAGCTTTGGCCGAGCGTCCATGATCTCGCTCAAGCGCCCCGAGATGACGTGATGCGCGAATGGGCGGGATTGGGCTATTATGCGCGCGCCAGAAATTTGCACGCTTGTGCCATTCAGGTGGCTGAAGAATTGAAAGGCCAATTCCCTGATAATTATGACGGGCTTTTGGCTTTACCGGGAATCGGTGATTACACCGCCAATGCGATATTGGCTGCCGCTTTCAACAAACCCGCCAGCGTAGTGGACGGCAATGTCGAGCGTGTGATCACGCGCCTGTTTCGAATTCAGGAAAAACTGCCAAAATCAAAAACCGGGATTAAAAAACGCGCCGCCAAAATCGCTGATCCTTCTCGTTCGGGAGATTACGCACAAGCGATCATGGATTTGGGCGCGACGCTGTGTTCGCCAAAGTCGCCAGATTGTCCGTCCTGTCCCTGGGCCTGGGCCTGTCAGGCCAAAACCGAAGGCGATATGGAGCGCTATCCCCTAAAGGCAAAGAAGAAACCCAAGCCGATGCGTCATGGCATTGCCTGGCTCGTTAGCCGGGGTGATCGTGTTTGGCTGCGCCAGCGAGCGGACAAGGGGCTTTTAGGCGGAATGATGGAGGTGCCGTCAACGCCCTGGACTGAGGAAAAGAATGGGAGGGCAGGGGGTGATATCCCGCCCTTTGATGCTGACTGGGCAGACAAGGGTGAGGTCAAACATGTCTTTACCCATTTCGAACTTCGTCTGAGCGTTCATTGCGCCGAGGCGGCCCCGACGTGGGAGCCAGACGAAGGTCTGTGGGCCGACACGGGCAAATTGCACGAATACGCCCTACCCAGTGTGATGAAGAAGGTGCTGAAAAAAGAAGTAATTTCTTCCCTGTAATACAAAACCTCAGCCGGTTTGGTCGTTGTTTGCGGCAAGCATTTTGTTTTGGTTTTCAAGAACCTGAATCATGACCTTGAATAACTCATCGCGTTCCAGCGGTTTGGGAAGGTAAGCATTCATGCCAGCGGCATGACAAAGTGTGCCGGTTTCTTCGTTGATATTGGCGGTCAGGGCAATGATGGGAGTATTAATGCCGTTTTTACGGATTTTATGACTGAGTTCATAGCCCGTCATTCCTGGCATATTGATATCCATCAGGATCAAGTCAAAGCTATTGCTTTTCATGCAATCAAGCGCCTGAAACCCATCATGGGCTTTCGTGATTTTAGCCCTGAGGGGTTTGAGGAAAGCCTGTGCGACCTGACGGTTGATGTAATTGTCCTCAACCATCAGGATTCTCAGATTTTTGATACGATCATAAACCGGATCGTTCTCAGGGTTTTTGGAGATAAATCCGGTCTCAGGCTCAACTTCCTTTTGTCCAGCCTGCATAGGAAAGCTCAATTTAAAGGTCGAACCTTCTCCTGCCTTTGAGGTTACAGTCACGTCTCCATTCATCAATCGAGCCAGTTTTCGTGCGATGGACAAGCCAAGACCCGTGCCCCCGAAACGCGAAGCCGTCGATGAATCGGCTTGAGTGAAGGCAGAGAACAAGCGGTTCACGGTTTCAGTGTGCATACCAATTCCCGTATCAATGACGGAGATGGCGATCTGGTGTCGATTATTCTCAATTTCAGCGTCGGCTTTGATGGTAACCGATCCCTTGTCGGTAAATTTAATGGCGTTTGAGATCAAATTCGACAGGCATTGTTTGACGCGCAAGGGGTCAATAATGCCGAATTCAGGAATATTTTCTGATATTTGAAGGCTCAGTTCGATGTTTTTTTGTTTGGCGTTGCCATGGAACAAAGCTTGAGCTTCCAAAAGTAATTGGCGGACATTGGTATGGATGGGAGAGATTTCCATCATGCCAGCTTCAATCTTGGACATGTCCAGAACATCATTCAGAAGCATGGTCAGGGATTTGCCACTACTATAAATAAGTCGCGCTTGATCATGGATGGTTTTATCCAGGGCGTTTGCTTCTATGACCTGAGCCAAACCGAGGATGCCGTTCAAGGGCGTGCGCAGTTCGTGGCTCATATTGGCCAGAAAGTCTCCTATGGCCTGATTGGCTTTTTCCAGTTCGGCCGTGCGGTCAGCAACACGTTTTTCGAGCGTATCGAGGAGCTCAGAGCTTTCTTGCCTTTGTCGCTCCAAAGTTCTTGCCAGATCGCCAAGTTCGTGACCCTTCTGCATGCTGGCGACCAAGACCGGGTCCGAGTAATCAGACTTTCGAGCCGATTCACCGTAGCGATTGGTCAGGGACGTCACCGGGCGAATGACCAGGCGGAATAAAACAAAGTAGATAATCAGGGCCTGAAAGATCATTCCAACCAGGCCGACAATCAAGATAATGGCGGTCGAGTTGAATATTTCGGCTCTAAGATATGAACGATCAACGAGTGTCGCAAAATACCAGTTTGGGCCAGGAAGGTATGAATAACCAACAAGCCAGCGGCCGTCATCGCTGATGATTGTACCATGAGTGGTTCCAAATTGGGCGATGGAATTTTCCAAAGCATCAATGGCTAATCTGTCTGTGAGGGCATTGACCTCTGCCTCGGTAATTTCACCCTCCAGCAACTCCTTGTGAACAATCAAATTGCCGGTATGGTCCATAAGAATGTTTTCCCCATGCTCAGGCGCATCGGTCATGGCTTCCAGGAAGTGGGATTCCAGTTCAACTGTTGTGCCAAAAGCGCCCAGATGTTCGCCATTGACCCGAAGAGGTGTGTAACAAGCTGTGGTAAGGGATTCACGATTTTGCACATAAATCAGTCGTGAAAGAGCGGCACAAACAAACACGCCCTCAGGGTTTGTGTCCTGTTGAACCAGTGTGTAGACAGGGCTTTCGTAAAAATTGAAATCTGCCGAAGCATCACGCCGATAAAACAGCAGATTGTCTTCCCGGTTGATAGCCGAGATTATCAGCTCATTTCGATTGGTGGAAAAATACAGATTATCCACCAGCCCATCCAGAAACTCTCCACCACGGTCAACGATCTGATAGGCCGATAACAGCAAACGTTTGTGTTCTGTGTCATAGGGTATGGGGGAGTTTAAAAAAGCTCCAACGCCTTGACGCCTATAACCGTATGCATCTGAAAAGCCCTCATACAGACCATCATGGCTTCGACGGGTTCCATCATCTTGCAGGGGAAAAAAGAGGTCGAATTGCTCGTTTATTTCTTGCTCTGAAAGCGTTTCGCTCTGGGAAGAATATAGCCGTAAGGCCGTTTGATGACTGGTTCGTATGGTTTCAAAGAACTCATCTGTATGAAGCGCTCGCTCGGTTACGTAAGCGTCCAGACCACGCAGGTGTTCTTCTTCAAGACTGTTCCAGTTGACTCGAGCAGCCATAAAGGTTGCCGACGCTGAAATAATCAGTGTCGTCAGTAATATGGCGCTGAGAATGCGCCAGGCGAGTGACCAGCGCTTTATCATGATTGTGCCTGCACATTTGGATCCCCAAAACGACACTTATACTTCATGGCTAGGTGTCTTAATTCTCCAAGCTTGCTCTGACTTCGGCTCTCAACACATCAATAGGTGCTAAACCTTGCTTAGTTCTGAAGTGCCAATAGGTCCAGCCATTACACGATGGGGCGCTTTGCAATTCGGCACCGACTTGATGGATGGAACCGGCGGTTTTTCCGGTGATCAATGTTCCATCAGCGCGCACACGGGCAGAGCGCTTTCCATTTGAGCTGTAGAGCGTATCGCCGGGCTTGACCATGCCGCGTTCAACCAAAGCACCAAACGGGATGCGGGCTTGAGCGCGCTTCGATTGGGTGACATTCAAAGCCTCACGCGAGGCCGGTTCAATCGTGGCCAGGCGCTCATGGGCGACATCCAGATAATCAGGGTCGCGTTCAATGCCGATGAAATGGCGTCCCAGGCGCTTGGCTGCAGCCCCGGTTGTGCCAGTTCCAAAAAACGGATCCAGCACGACATCCCCTGGATTGGTGGTTGAAAGCAGGACGCGGTGAAGCAAAGCTTCAGGTTTCTGTGTCGGATGGGCTTTCTTGCCGTCGGCGTTTTTCAGGCGTTCACCGCCGGAGCAGATAGGCAGGGTCCAGTCAGAGCGCATCTGAATGCCATCATTGAGGGCTTTCATCGCCGCATAATTGAAAGTCGGTTTGGCTTCCTTGGTTTTGGCCGCCCATAGGAGTGTCTCATGGGCATTGGTAAACCGGGTGCCCTTGAAGTTCGGCATCGGATTGGATTTACGCCAGATGATATCATTGAGCATCCAGAACCCGGCATCCTGTAGGATGCCGCCGACCCGGAATATATTGTGATAGCTGCCAATCACCCAGATGGCTCCATTGGGCTTGAGCAGGCGCCGTGCCTGTTCCAGCCAGCCCCAAGTGAACAAATCATAGTCATCAAAACCGCCGATTTGGTCCCAGTCATTATCAACGGCATCGACTTTTGAATTGTCGGGTCTGTGCAGATCGCCACCAAGACGAAGATTATAGGGTGGATCGGCGAAAATCAGATCGACGCTTTCGTCAGGCAATGACTTCATGACCTCGACGCACTCGCCTTCGAGAATCTGGTCAATTTTGGAATCCACCATTTTACGCAACCCCACTCACAACACAGTTGAGGGAAGTTTTTCTGCGTTTAGGGCTAACGGGCGGTTAAGGCGGCTTCAATTTAATTTTCTGGCGATGGAGTTTTAGCGGCTTTAAGCAACAGGGCGTCCCGAACAGGCGCATAGCTTTTTCGATGAATCGGGCAGGGGCCCAACGCTTTTAACGCCGCACGGTGGACAGGACTTGGATAGCCCTTGTGACGGTCCATGCCATAGCCAGGATAGCGAAGCTCTGCGCGCGTCATCAAATCATCCCGAACGGTTTTGGCAATAATCGAAGCAGCGCCGATGCAAGCCTCTTTGGAATCGCCTTTCACAATGGCCTCTGAACTGCAGTAAAGCCCTTCAGGGACACGGTTTCCGTCAATCAGGACATGGTTAGCCATAAGCGGTAAATTGCCTATTGCACGCGCCATGGCTTTCATCGTCGCCTGTAGAATATTGATCCGGTCTATCTCTTCCGGTTCCGCAATTCCAAGCCCGATCCATGCATTTTTCCGAATGGAAATCGCCAGTTCATTCCGGCGTTTTTCGGACAGTTTTTTGGAATCGCCCAGGCCGATTATGGGGCGAAGTGGATCAAGGATCACAGCCGCAGCAACGACCGGGCCTGCCAACGGACCGCGCCCGGCTTCGTCGACTCCCGCAATGAGGGTCATATGATTAAATTGCATCGCGTTAAGTGAATATCCGTATGTTTGTGTGACACTGATCCAGAATTCGGTGCTGGGGTAGACTGTGTCTCGCTTATATTATTGTCTCACTGTTGAACACGACTTTCGATTGGTCGCGATAGCAATATTGCTATGCGTTCTTTCGGCCATGTCCGTGATTACAGCGGTCAGACGCGCCAAAGCATCCGATGATCAAGGCAAATTCAACTGGTATCTGGCCAGCGCTGTCTTGACGGGGCTTGGCCTGTGGGGCGCGCACTTCATCTTTATGCTGGCCTATGAATCGCCGGTTCCCATTCAATATGACCTGGCCCAGACAATCGGCGCTTTGACGATTGCCGTTCTGGTCTCAGGGGGTGGCTGGGCTTACGCGATTGAAAAACAGGGCTTGGTTGGTTCAATAATAGGCGGCCTCATCGTTGGGGCTGGTCTTTCCGCCATGCATTTCATGGCCATTGATGCCATGGAGATGGGGGCCAGTGTCACCTGGGATGTGGGTGGTGTCATTATGGGGCTGGTGATCGGGCTCATTTTTTGTGTGGCCAGCACCATTATTGCCGTTCGTTATCAGTCAGCCTTTGCAAATTTTGCAGCGGTTATATTGCTGGTGCTGGGTGTAGCCGGTTTGTATTTCCCGGCCATGGCCGCTCTGACGGTCACACCAACAGAGGCTATGGTCCAAGCATATACAGGGGTGCCACCAAAGTTTTTAGCCTTGCTGGTCGCTCTGGGAACCGTTGTCTTCGTGAGCTTGGGGCTTGCTGCCGCTTTGTTTGATCGTCACCTCGGAGGCAGAAAATCAGCGGAAGTTTCCCGTTTTCGGGCATTGGCAAATGCGACCTTTGAGGGTTTGATTATCGTTCGGAATAACGAGATAGTTGAACTGAACACCTGTTTTGCAGAAATTATGAGGCAATCTGAAGAAGATTTGCTCGGCTTGTCCCTGTGTGACTTGTCTTATAATGATGAATCTAGGCATGTTCTTGAAAGTGCTGATCAAATGGGCCCGCAATCTGCCAGGCTCAAAAGCTCTGATGGCTTGGTTGTATCAGTACAGGTTCTAGCCAGGGACGTGGATTTCGGCGGTGTTCCCGCACGGGTTTTGGCTATCCGGGATGTTTCTTTTGAAGAAGATGCCAGGGAAAAAATGTTTCATATGGCGCATCATGATGCGCTGACCGGCTTGCCCAACAGGGCCCGTTTCCGGGATTGCCTTGAGGCGGAACTCAAAAAAGCCTGGAATGATGGTACGGAAGTCGCGATCATGGCTTTTGATCTTGATCGCTTCAAAGAGGTCAATGATGTGCACGGCCACGCAACGGGAGATGCACTTTTGATCGCGGTTGCCGAACGTTTCCTTGACGCTTTGCCTAAAAATGCCATTGCTTCGCGTCTGAGTGGTGACGAGTTTGCTGTTCTTATTCCGGGAATAACCGCTCGTCTGCAAGCTGCCAGCATTGCCCAGCATGTGGTCAATAAAATTGGAGCTCCTGTTGATTTTGGTAGAATACACCTCAATGTCAGCGCCTCGGGTGGGGTGACCCTTTTCCCCCAAGATGGTGAAGATGCAGAGCGTCTCATGCATCAGGCTGATCTGGCATTATATCGCGCCAAAGGTCAGGGCAGGAATTGCGTCTGTGAATTTGACTCAAAATTGGGTGCTATAACGCAGGAAAAACGTCAACTTGAGACGGATTTGACCGCAGTCCTGGATGAGAACCAACTGGAATTACATTTTCAGCCTCAGATGAATTTGACTACGGGGGATGTTGTTGGGTTTGAAGCTTTGGTGCGTTGGAATGACGAAAAACGTGGATATGTTCCCCCCGCCGAATTCGTGCAACTGGCGGAAGAAACAGGTCAGATTTTGAAAATTGGCCAATGGGTTTTGGATCATGCTTGTCTTGAGGCTGTAAAGTGGCCGGGCCAACAACATGTGTCTGTCAATGTCAGCCCGGCTCAATTCAAGCAGGGTAATTTGGTTCATTGTGTTGAGCAGGCTCTCAAGACGTCAGGATTGGAAGCTGCAAGGCTTGAGTTGGAAATTACCGAAGGTGTCCTGATTGATGATGGGGATCGTGCACTCAAGATTTTGCGCCATCTGAGAGCTTTGGGTGTGTCGATCTCCATTGATGACTTCGGCACGGGTTATGCCTCCTTGAATTATCTGCGCGCCTTCCCCTTCAACATGGTCAAGATCGACCGGACATTCATGGAGGGAATTCATAATGACCCGGAAGCGCAGATAATCGTCAATTCGACAATTCGCCTGGCTCAAGACCTGGGCATGAACATTGTTATAGAGGGCGTGGAAAGCTTTGAGGAATTATCGATCTTGCGAGGTCAGAAAGATTTGATGATGCAGGGGTATCTGCTATCAAAGCCCCTCTCACGCGGTCAGATTTCAGGTTTTCTGGAAGGCTCGCAGTCTCTTAGAAAACAAATCGCTCAAACCATGGTCCCCGCTCATGAACGCTTGATGTTCAAGGCGTAGCCAAACCAGTCAATAACCGATCAAAGACGTTTGACCGGGCGCTCCAACCCCTGGGCTGAGGGGCTCCGAAGAGGCATCAAGGGCTTGGATGCCGGTGCGCCCGGTCGTAAATATGTATGCCTAATGACTTAGAACAAAGCAAGAACAAAATGCAAGGAAGATGCTTTGTTCCTAACCGGCTTTGCGTAACTCAGTCAGGAAGTCTTTGAGGTCGATAAGGTGTTTTTCCTGTTCGCCCAGGGATGTTGAGGATCCCAGAACTGATTGTGCCGATTCAAGTGTTCGGTTTGTCGCGCCCTGAACACTGTTAATGCCACTGGTAACTTCTGTCGTCCCCCTGGTGGCTTCATCAACATTGCGGGCGATCTCTGATGTCGCCGCGCTTTGTTCGGTCACGGCTGCAGCGATGGCTGTACAACTATCGCTGATTTCATTGATAGCACCACTGATTTCCGCGTTTGCATTAACCGCTTTTGAGGTTGTTTGCTGCAATTCGTCAATTTGAGTGCTGATGCTTTCTGTGGCTGATGCGGTTTGACCGGCCAGGCTTTTGACTTCCTGGGCCACAATGGCAAATCCCTTGCCCGCTTCCCCGGCACGGGCCGCCTCAATGGTCGCATTCAGCGCCAGTAAATTGGTTTGTTCGGCAATGGCATTGATCAATTCAACCACTTCACCGATTTTCTGGGATACACCCGCCAAGTTTTCAATCGTCTGGCTCATGGTCTGAGACTTGGTGACGGCAGCCCCGGCCAGATCAGTCGAGCCAATGACCTGGCGATTGATCTCACTGATGGAGGTTGTCATTTCTTCCGCAGCCGCGGCTACGCTTTGCATATTGGCTGAGGCTTGTTCAGCGCCAGTAGCAACGCTGACGCATTGTGAATTGGTGTCCTGGGACTGGGAGTTGACGGTTTCAGCAGCGGTATGAAGGGTGGATATTGCACTGCTCATATTGGTCATGACTTCAGAAAGATTGCTTTCAAGCGATCCGGTCGTCGTTATCAAATTATCTTGCTTGGTTTTGACCGCGCCGACGGCTGTGTTGACGCCGCGCGCCGCCACCCGAAAGGCTCCAGGCATGCCGGTTTCTGTGATTTGTCTGAAAAATTTATTTTGGCAGACATAATCAAAACAGGCTTTTGTTTCCCGTATATAGGCATCATTGCGGTCAATTAGACGATTAATGGCATTTTCCATACGGGCAACATCTTCATCAGCCGAAATGCCGATGATGCGTTTTTCGAAGTCGCCATTGGCAACTGCTTCACAAATATCGGCGGCACGCCTGATGGCGCTTTTATCTAATCGATTAAACATTTGATCTACCCATTTGCCGTAATTGCGACCGGCTCATATGTCGGCGCTGAGGATGATTGATTGTTCAGATTGCATATGAATTCGTCATACTCCATGCCTTGTTCCGCAAGCATGTTCTGAACCATTTGCAATGAAGCTTGCATGCCTTCCTTGCGGTTCGCATGACGCTGCTCTTCCTGCAAAAGCGATTTGTAAAGCGGAATAATTGTGTCTGTTACAATCTGTCTGTTCGGAAGCCGTCGGTTGGAATGGTATCCAATGATCTGGCCGTCTTCATCAACGCTGGGTGTGACATGGGCGAGCACCCAATAGTGATCACCGTTCAAGGCCCGGTTGACCACATAGGCAAAGATTTCCTGACCGTTTTGCAAATGATCCCATAAAAGCTGGAAAATGCATCGTGGCATCTCCGGGTGGCGGATCAAGCTGTGGGGTTTCCCTAAACAGTCATTCTCACTGACTTGGGAGATGCGCATGAATACATCATTTGCATAAATGATCTTTCCCTTGAGGTCTGTTTTGGTGACGATAATCTCGTCGCGCTCAATAAAGCGTTCAACGCCGGTTAGTCGGGTATTTTGTGCCATCTTCATTTCCCCAATGAAGTTGCTGGAGTCGAAAGTCCCGCAAATTACAGGCCTTATTTACCTTATTTAATGACGATTCCCTGTTAAGTAGTCGTTAATTTAGATTGCCTTTAAATAAGAGAGGGTTGCAACAAAAGGGGCGAAAAACAATAACCCCACCTATTGATGGGTTTTATAATGCGCCCAAAGGCAGAAATTGGCACAAAATATGCCAATTATTTCTGATAAAACAGATTTTTCAAAAACATATACCGAAGGATAATTTTTTTAGTTGCATACCTGCGAAAATTTATAACCATAGTATTGTTGGGTGATTATTGCTGAGTCTTCAATAAGAGAAGGTCGCTCCAGGCATGTCGCTTTTCTGCTGGACGCCGCAAAAGATAAGACGGGTGAAACATCGGAAGTGTCCGAACTTTGATCCCGGTTTCAGAGCCTTGTTCGTCTTTTAGTAAATACTCAGCCCAACGTCCCCGAAGTTTGGTGATGCCGGTTGTCGAGCGCAAAAGCGATTGAGCAGCAACGCCACCGGTAACGATCAGAGTATCCGGGTTCTGAATGGCAATATGCCGCTCAATAAGGGGCAGGCATATCGCCACCTCCTCCTGCGTCGGGTTTCGGTTGCCCGGTGGGCGCCAGTTGACGATGTTGGAAATATAGAGGTCTTCTTCTTCCAGCCCGATTGCTTTGAACATGGCATCGAGCAATTGGCCCGAACGCCCGACAAAAGGCTTGCCCTGCTCATCCTCATCCCGTCCCGGGGCTTCACCCACAATCATGATTTTCGCGTCCGGATTGCCGCGTGAAAACACCATGTTACGGGCTGTCCGCTTGAGGGCGCAGCCGTCGAAATTTTCAATCGCCTGTTTCAGCTCCTCAAGTGTTTTGACGTTTGCCACAGTGTCTTGTGCGCTGGGGCCTTCAGGGGCAGGCTTGCCAAAGCCGGCCGCTGTGGCGGCGTGAGCTGTTGCCGCTCTGGTGGGTTCTGCGGGTTTTTCCCGAACAAAAGCCGCTCTGGAGGAGGGCTGTGCAGGCCTGGGCGCGCTTCCTTCAGTCTTTTTGGGCCGGACAATGGGCTCATCCAGCTCAATACCCGCGTCCTCCCACCAGGCGATCAGGGCCTTGAGGGCTTTTTCGTCATTTTGGCTGAGGGGCGTTTGAGCTGAAGACATGACTTAGATTAGCGTTAATGTGTGAAAGCGGGAAGCGGGCGGATGCATGCTCTGGATGCAAGACAAAAGCTGAGCTATGACCCCTCCTTATCACGTGTCGATAAGATGATTCTGATCAGAAGAAGGCTCCAAACTCCATGACTGACGCCGCAAATCCCGCACCCGAACGCGAATCCATGGACTATGATGTCGTCATTGTTGGCGGAGGGCCTGCAGGCCTGTCTGCTGCTATCCGGTTAAAGCAACGCGCCCAGGAAGCAGGCGAAGAGATTTCCATCGCCCTGCTGGAAAAAGGCGCTGAAGTCGGTGCGCACATCTTGTCGGGGGCGGTGATTGACCCCAAGGCGTTAAATGAATTGCTTCCTGACTGGCAGGAGATGGGGGCACCGCTCAATGATCCTGTGAAATCGGATGTGTTTGAAGTTTTGGGGCCTGAAGGATCGATTCAGCTTCCCAATTTCGCCTTTCCGCCGCTGATGAGTAATCACGGCTGTTACATCGCATCGCTTGGCAATATCTGTCGCTGGCTGGGCGAGCAGGCTGAAGCCATGGGTGTTGAGATTTATCCCGGCTTTCCGGCTGCAGAGCTGATCGAGGAAGACGGCGTCATCAAGGGTGTCGTCACGGGCGATTTTGGACTGGCCCGCGATGGAAGCCACAAGGATGGGCATCAGCCGGGCATGGAATTGCGCGGAAAATACACGCTCATCGCTGAAGGTGTGCGTGGCTCGCTGGCCAAGCAATTGATCGAGCGCTTTGATCTGTCAGAGGGCAAAGAGCCACAAAAATTTGGCATTGGTCTTAAGGAAGTCTGGCGGGTAAAACCTGAAAATCACAAGCCGGGTCTGGTCAAGCACACAATGGGTTGGCCTTTGGATGGCACCACCGGCGGTGGTTCCTTCATGTATCATTTCGATGAAAATCTGGTCGCCATCGGTTTTGTCGTCCACCTCAATTACAAAAACCCGTATCTCTCACCGTTTGAAGAGTTCCAGCGTTTGAAAACACATCCGGCCCTGTCGCCGGTGTTTGAGGGAGGGGAGCGTCTGTCCTATGGCGCACGCGCTATCACCGAGGGCGGTTATCAGTCCGTTCCCAAGCTGGCCTTCCCGGGCGGTGCCCTGATTGGCTGTGCCGCCGGCTTCGTCAATGTGCCGCGCATCAAGGGCAGCCATAATGCCATGAAAACCGGCATGCTGGCTGCCGAAGCCGCCTTCGAGGCGCTTCAGGCAGACCGCTCAGGCGATGAACTCAGCGATTACCAATCTGCCTATGAGACATCCTGGGCCGCCAAGGATTTGAAACGCGTCCGCAATGTCAAACCGCTCTGGTCGAAATTTGGCACAGTGCTGGGTGTCATGTTCGGCGGGTTTGATATGTGGTGCACCACCTTGCTGGGTGGCTTCTCATTTTTCGGTACGCTGAAGCACGGCAAAACTGACGCACAAAGTCTCGAAAAAGCCGCTAAACACAAAGTCATTGACTACCCCAAGCCCGATGGAAAGTTGACCTTTGACAGGCTCTCATCGGTCTTCATTTCCAATACAAATCATGAGGAAGATCAGCCCATTCACCTCAAGCTGGCCGATGAGGCCTTGCAGAAAATGTCTGAGCTGGGCGAATTTGCCGGTCCATCCACACGCTATTGCCCTGCCGGAGTTTATGAGTGGGTGGAGGATGAGAAGAGCGGTGAAAAGCGCTTTCAAATCAATGCACAAAACTGTGTTCATTGCAAAACTTGCGATATCAAGGATCCCAATCAGAATATCAATTGGACCACGCCAGAGGGCGGCGGCGGCCCGATGTATTCCAACATGTAAGGCAATTAACCGTCCAAAGCCCTTGCGTGTAATCCCGCACGGGGCGAGCATGATCTCATGAAAAATATCCTGTACGTCCTTTGCGTTAGCCTGTCTGCCATGCTGGTCAATTCCTGCGCCAGCCATGTCGAAGAGATAGAACCATCCGCCTATGGTGCCTTTCTGGCGGCTCGCTATGCCGGGCTGAATCAGGATGCAACAAGTGCCGCCGACTTTTATTCAGATGCCCTGGCCATGGAGCCCGGCGACAGCCTGCTGACCGACCGTGCCTTCATTACCGCTTTATTGGCCGGGGAGTTGGACAATGGGGATGGTCTTGCCGAGGCCGCATACAGGGCAGGCGATGAAAGCCGTCTGGCGGGTTTGTATTTTGCCTCCGAACTTTTGGCTGATCGCCGATATTCAAATGCCAATGAGGTTTTGCAGGCTTCATCTGATTATGGTCCTTTCAACGCCTTTTTGGCCGAGATGTTTTCTCAATGGGCCATGTTGGGGAATGGCGATGTCGATGCGGCCCTTGAAAGGGCGCAACATTCAAGTGGGCCTGGGTTTTTAGCTCCCTTCCTGACATTCCACCGGGCGCTTTTGTTTGAAGCGGCCGGGCACACGCAGGAAGCAGATGCCGCCTATCAAGCCAGCCTGTATTCATCCCCGCTTCGTCGAATGGTGACAGAAGAATATGGCCGCTTCCTAGAGCGGGAAAACAGAAGAGATGATGCCCGAGCCCTCTATCAGGCCTATTTGAGCACAACACCGCGTGAAGCCAGCATTATGTATGCACTTGACCGGGTTCAAAGGGGGGCGCGTGCACCGCGAAAATTATCCATCGCGCAATCGGCTGCCCGGGCCGGATTTGGTCCGGCGGCTCGTCTGGCAAGTCAGGCCGATATGGAATTGACCGTCCTGTATCTGCGCATGTTGCAGCGGCTCGATCCGGATTATGTCCCGACCCGCTTGTTATTGGCAGGGACATTGGAGCGAATTGGCTTGGCCGACGCCGCCTTGGCTGAGTATGCCGCCATAACCCGCGGACCCTATGCCCTGGCAGCACAAATAGATCAGGTTTGGCTGACGGCAAGGCAGGATCGTATTGAGCAAGCCACATTCATGGCGCGTGATCTGGTTGAAAATAATACAGATCAAGAAGCGCGCCTGATGCTGGCTGATCTGTTGCGGGCCCAGTCCCAGTGCTCAGAATCTGAAGCTTTATACGCGGGTGTCATTGACGAGCGGGATGCTGAAGGCCTGCCTGGCGATTGGCGCTATCATTATTACCGGGCCTCCTGCCTCTATGATTTGGGGCGTTGGCCTGAAAGCGAGCAGGAGTTTCTGACAGCGCTGGATTTGGCCCCTGATGAGCCACAAATCCTCAATTATCTGGGCTATGTCTGGGTCGATGAGGGGCTCAATCTTGAACGCGCTTTTTCCATGATCGAAAGGGCCGCTGAGCTTCTGCCCCAGGAAGGTTATATCATCGACAGCCTGGGCTGGGCCCACTACCGGCTGGGTGATTTTGAAGCGGCGACATTCCATCTTGAGCGGGCCGCAGCTCTTGATCCGGGAAATGCCACGGCAAACTATCACCTGGGAGATGCCTATTGGCAGGTTGGGCGGCGGCTTGAAGCCGGTTTCCAGTGGCGACGAACACTGGATTTATCCCCGACGGAAGAAGAATTGGAGGGGCTCAATTTCAGGCTTGAACACGGGCTTCCAGAGGGTGCTTCTGGTGAAGCTGAATTGGATATCGTGTCCAATCAGGAAGCTGAAAACCAATCCGGTCAGGATTAGGGCCAAGTCATGAGCCGTGAAGAGGTTACAGAATTTGCCCCGGCCAAGGTCAATTTGACCCTGCGTGTCGGGCAAGCGCGCGAGGATGGTTATCATCCGCTCGACAGCATGGTGGTGTTTGCCAATTGGGGCGACAGCGTGCGGGTCAGGTCCGATGAAGGTTTGATGCTGTCCATGTCAGGCGAGGCTTCAAGGGCCTTGAGCGGGCAAAGCGATAATCTCGTACTCAAGGCAGCGCGCCTGCTGCAAAAGGCGTCCGGTGTTTCAACAGGAGCCTTGATTCATCTGGAAAAGAACATCCCGGTTTCAGCCGGTTTAGGCGGAGGGTCTGCTGATGCCGCTGCCACCCTTCGGGCCCTCAACACATTGTGGGATACCGGCTGGTCACAAGACGAGTTGGCCCAGCTTGCCCTGACACTGGGGGCCGATGTCCCGGCGTGCATCTATTCACGGCCCTTGCGCATGCGCGGGATCGGTGAGTGGATTGAACTTCTCGATAATTTTCCCTCATTCCATGCTGTCATTGTCAATCCGGGCATCCCTGTTTCGACGGCAGAGGTTTTCAAACGATTTGACCAATCAGGTCCGCGTAAACTGATTGAAGCCGCCCCGATGGGTGGGAAAGTTTTGGATTGGGTAAAGTCAGAGCCCAATGATCTGGAAAAAATCGCCTGCGCCATGTCTCCTGAAATCACAAAGGCCCTGGAAAGCTTGCAAGCTTTGGAAGGCGTGACGTTGGCGCGGATGTCAGGTTCGGGAGCCAGTTGTCTGGCCCTGGTTGAAGACCGACAAACCGCTGAACGGATCATCAATAATTCTACCGGTTTTGCCGTGGCTGTTGAGCTGGCAGGCGTAGAGACAGGCACGCTGGAGGTTGCGTTATGATGATCGCTCTGGCTCTCGCCTTCATTGGCTCTTTGATTGTTGCGGACATGATCCGCCGGGCCGGTATTATTGATATACCCAATGAGCGCTCCAATCACACAAATCCGACCCCGCGCGGTGGCGGGCTGGGTATTGTCGTCGGCTTTTGTGCGGGGCTGTTTTGGCTTGCCGATTTTCCGCCCGCTGTTTCTGCGGCTCTGGCGGGCATCACTTTGATGGCCGGTTTGGCCGCCCTGATGGGGCTGATCGATGATTGTCTGACCTTGGGAGCAAAATCCCGTTTTATCGCCCTCATTGCCCTCAGTCTGGCGGTTTCCATTATCACAGGCCCGGTCACCGATATGGGCTATCAAATTCCGTGGATATTGGGCCTGTTGGGCTCGGCCTTGTGGGTGTTTACCACCGCCAATGCGGTGAATTTCATGGACGGATCGGATGGTTTGATGGTGGCCGCCTTGATCCCGGCTTCATTGGCACTGGGCTTTATGGGGGAGGGTCCGGTGATGGTTTCCAGCTTTGTCTTCGCAGCTTCCCTCGCCGGATTTGCAGTCTGGAACGCGCCTTTGCTCGGCAAGCGGGGCAGGGTGTTTGCCGGAGATGTCGGCTCGCTGGGGGCGGCGTTTCTCTTTGCCGGTTTGGCGCTCTACTGGGTTTCACTCAGCCCGTCAGGCTCTGTGTGGCTGGCTCCTGTCTTGATTATGCCGCTACTGGCCGATGTCTTGTTGACGATGGCAGCCCGGTTCCGGGCCAAGCGCAAATTATTCATCGCTCATCGCGCCCACGCCTATCAATTGATGATCCGCATGGGCTCAAGCCACGCGCAAGTAGCCTGTGTCTGGGCGGCTTTGAGTTTGGGCTTTGGGGTGCTGGCACTGATCGGTCATGCCGGGCCGATGTGGGCTAAGCCCGCCGTTTTCCTGATCGCTATTGCCATTGCCATGATCTTGCACCGCATCGTGCGTAACAAAGCGCGTGCTGCCGGTTTGGATGTTACGGAATAGGGGCCTAATACGCCCGCTCGACGACGAAATCAGCCAGATCTTCCAGCGCCATCCGCCACTCATTATTCGGGAAAACGCAAAGGGCTTTGCGTGCATTGGCCGCGTGTTGGCGCGCCGCATCCAGGGTGGATTTCAGCGTTCCATTGGCACGCATATAACCAAGGGCGGTCTCAAAATCGCCCTCGTTTTGCTTGCCTTCACCAATCACCCGGCTCCAGAAGGCGCGTTCTTCGTCAGCGGCCGTCAATAGAGACAAGGCCACCGGCAAAGTCACTTTGCCTTCACGGAAATCATCGCCGACAGATTTGCCCAGCGCTTTTTCCCGACCGTCATAATCGAGCGCATCATCCACCAGCTGGAAGGCAAGGCCCAGCTCACGACCATAGCTTTCCAGCGCTTTTTCTTCAGCCACCGGGCGTGCCGCGACGATACCGGCCACTTGGGCCGCCGCTGAAAACAGGGCCGCGGTTTTGGCGCTGATGATATCCATATAGGTATCAACAGTGATACCGGTGTCCTTGATCGCTGATAATTGGCGCACTTCGCCTTCGGCAATTGTGGAGGCAGCGGCGGACAAAATGCCCAAGGCCTTCATCGAGCCCGCTTCAACCATCAATGAAAAAGAGCGGGCAAACAGAAAATCGCCAACCAGAACACTGGAGGCATTGCCCCAGATCAAATTGGCGGCTTGTTGACCGCGCCGCATACCGCTTTCATCAACCACATCATCATGAAGCAGGGTGGCGGTATGGATAAATTCCACTGCAGCGGCCAGCTTTAACGGCGCTTCATCTCGATGGCCGATCATGTTGGCACAGGCAATAGTGATCATCGGCCGCACACGCTTGCCGCCCGCCTCGATCAGATAGCGGGCCAGATCCGGGATCAATTCGACATGGCTTTGCATGCGATCCAGGATCAGGGCATCGACATTTCTCATGTCGGCATAGGCCAGCGACGCAAGCCTTTCAGCTGCGTTTGGTTTATGCAGAACCGTTTTTGTGGTTACCGTGGTATCCACCTCGGGAATCCCCTTGAAGCCCGTTGAAACAGGGTGACAATAGAAATCCGGACACCGCCCGGCAAGCACGCAAGGCGGCGGCACAACAGCGCAGGAGCATCCAAGCCCGTGAAAGAAGTTCTCAGGACCAATGATCCGGTCAAATTTTCCTTTGCAGAATCACAGCTTTCCGATGCTGACATAGAAAGTTTTGTTCTCGATGAAGGCATGTCGAGCATGTATGTCGGCGTGCCGATGTTCACCAAGCGCTTGATGGTGTGTGATGAGGATGAAGCTGTAGCTCTGCGCATTCTCAACGCCGCATTGCGAGACGATTGATGACCACAACACTGGATCGCCTCCTCGATGG
>Ga0316207_10002137_pt1 | contig 21344 bp, 23 predicted proteins | sample 6weekpyrite_MG_FD_204943 | JGI IMG/M metagenome (GOLD analysis project Ga0316207, IMG submission 204943) | Microbial mat bacterial communities from mineral coupon in-situ incubated in ocean water Damariscotta River, Maine, United States -... | ecosystem: Environmental > Aquatic > Marine >...
TGGCGATGTGAAATTCCTCATAGAGCCCCTGCTCGCGTGAGGCCAGCGCCGCGCGCGTCGCAAAGACCGATCCTTCGCCCAAAATCGGCCATTCGCGATAGACAAGACGCACGCCCGTATCGGCCTCAGTCAACGCCTCGACCGTCGGCATCACCCGGCGGCAATAGGGGCAATTGTAGTCGAAGAACTCGACCAGCGTCACATCGCCATCGGGATTGGCCACCACCGGCGCGTTGGGATCACGCTCCAGCGTCAGGCGCTGTTGTTCGATGATATCGGCGCGCGACAGCTGTTCGGCCTCAGCGGCGCGGTTTTCCAATACCGCGATCGCCTCCAGGAGGATCTCAGGATTGGCCAGGATGGTTTCGCGCACCAATTCGCGCACTCTCTCTTCGCTCAATTCCTGTGCCGCCAGGATCGCCGGCGAAAACACCGCCAGCCAAACGGCCAAAGCCAATCGCATCACCATTTTCATATTACAAATCTCCTCGGGCCTCGTCGGCCTCGGTTCTTGACGCCTGAATTTCCTGGGTCCGCTCGGGCCAGGTCGACTGAATGAAGGCCAGTATATTCCAGATTTCCGCGTCACTCAAAGCATCGCCAAAGGCGGGCATCCCGCTTTCAAATTCAAGGCCCTGCTGCGCCAGCGCGGCGCTGCCGCCCAGTTTGGTATAATCGAACAAAACCCGGTCGGGATGGTGCCAGGTATGGCCGCTATCGTCATGGGGCGGGGCGGGCAACAGACCGTCCGCACCCGGCGAACGCCAATCGGGCTGCCCCTGCAGCTCGGTGCCGTGGCAGACCGAACAGCTTTGCGCAAACAGAACCGCCCCCAGTTCGATATCGACCACTTCGGGCATCACCGCGCGCAGGCTGGCCTGTTCTGCGTCGTCCCCGCCTGAAAACAGGCCCGAGCCGACAAACACCATCGCAATGGCCGCGATAACGACGAGACCGGCGATTCCAATTCCCAAGATCTTGTTCATGCGACCTGCACCCATGTCATCATTCCGGCCTCTGCATGCGATAGCATGTGGCAATGCAACAGCCAATCACCGGGATTGCCGGCGGTAAAGGCAATTTCGCGGCGCTCGCCACGTGTCATCAGCAACGTATCACGCAAGGGCCCAAGCGCATCACCGGCCAGAACCTCGCGAAAATGCATCCCGTGCAGATGGATAGCATGCGGGAAATTGCTGTCATTGAAGATCGACAGGCGCGCGGTTTGCCCCCGATCCAGCCGTGCCAGCGGCGTGTCGGTCATGCCGACGGTGCCGTTGAAAGACCAGAACTGATTGGCCTGCAGCAATTGGTTGAAGCTTTGGCTTTCCCCGTCCAGCACGGCGCGGCGCAAGCTGCCCATCGCGCCGCCCTGCATGTTCAGATCCAGAACCGCCACATCGCCCAGGAGATCGACCGCCTGATCGGGATTGGGCGGCAAGGCGGCGGGACCGGGCCGCCGCGCAAGACTGGCACGCCCGCTGACCTGAAAGGCGACCTGCGATTGGGCCCCCTCGTTTTCAATGCGCGCCAGGAATGCCGCTTCGCCCTCATCGGCCATCACATCGACGATCAGATCGGCCCGCTGACCGGGGCCGAGGATCAGGTTGTCGCTGACCGGCTCGGGCATAGGCAGGGGCATCCCGTCCAGGGCCACAATCCAGCCCTCCAGCCCGACCAGGCCAAGCGCAAAGATCCGTGCATTGGCGGCGTTAATCAGGCGCAGGCGCAGACGCTCATAGCGCTGTACCGGCACCACATGATCCATCGCCCCGTTGGTCGTCACCAAATTGCCAAGCCGTCCGGCATGGCTGCGGCTGTGGGGCGACTCAAAATCGCTGTCCAACTGGCCGGTTTCGGGATCGATCAACCAATCATCGAGCACCAGAACCTCATCGCGGTCGACATCGATCGGGTCGGGTTCCTCGACGATCAGGGCCCCCCGAAGGCCGCGCGCGACCTGTTCGACCGATTGGTTATGCGAATGATACCAAAAGGTTCCGGCATCCGGCGTGACGAAATCATAGTCAAAGCTGGCCCCCGGCGCGATGGCATCTTGGGTCAGACCCGGCACACCGTCCATCGCGTTGTCGATGCGGATCCCGTGCCAGTGCATGGCAGTGGCCTGCGGCAGAGCGTTGATCAGCCGCCGCTGCAACCGCGCGCCTTGCGCGACCCGCAGGACGGCCCCCGGCACGGTCCCGTCAACGCCCCAGACCTCGGTCGCGGGATAGCTTTCGGGGGCCAATTGCACCAAGCCCGCGCGCAGCTCCATCGCCCGGAAATGCGCGGCGGCACCGGCCATGCGGGGTGCAGCACCCGCCAAAAGGCCCGCCGCGGCGGCCGAGCTTGCCATGAATTGTCGTCTGGTTTGCATAATCGCGCTGTCCTTCAACATGCGGATGACCCCCGGGGCCGGTAGAGGCCCGCGCCCCCCGGGGCAAATTGGATTGATCGCTCAAAGACCGGGCCATCGCGGCCCGGATCCCTGGAAACGCACATCAGTGCGGGCATGCGCCAATGGGCGGCTCAGGCGCGGCGGCGCGCGCCTGGCAGGCCTCAGAATATGCCGTTCTCGCGCTGCAATTCGCGGATATAGCGCACAAGTGCCGCAATATCGGAGTTGGTCAGCCCGTCGACCGGGGGCATGTTGCCGAAATCCCAGTGATGCGACTGAACGCCATTGCGCGCCGCGCTGAGGAATGAGCCGTCACCGTGGTGGTTCGGCGCATAGGTGATAAAGATCAGCGGCGGCGCAACGCCATTTTGCCCGGCCGCGTTGGTGCCATGACAGGCCGCGCAGGAGGCATTGAACACGCGCTCGCCGATCTGTGCCTGCGGCGAAAATTCATCGGGCACGGCGACCTGCACGAGCGCACCAAACGCCTCGATCATGGATGTATCGGGCGCGGCCATCGGGTTTCCTGGCACCAAAGTGACTTCTGCCGGCGCGGAGCCGTCCGCGACCTGTTCGGTGCCTGCGGTTTGGGTGGCTGCTGTCTGGGGGGCGCGTGTCAGGTAGTAACCTGCCAGCACGACGATACCGGCAAGGACGATCGCACCGATCCCAAGGCCTCTTTTTGACATTTCGTATACTTTCCTGGGGTTTTCAACATTGGATATTCTAGATCAATATGACCTGCGTGCCCACCGGGGTGCGATCATATACCTCTTCGATCTGCTCATTATAAAGCCCGATGCAGCCATTTGACGACCGCCGGCCGATCTTGCGCGAGTCCTGAGTGCCGTGAATGCGGTAATATTGCCAGCTGAGATAGAGCGCGCGGGTGCCAAGCGGATTGAGCGGATCACCGCCGGGCACGAAAGCGGGCCATTCGGGGTTGCGGATGCGCATCGAAGGCGTCGGGGCCCAGCCTGGGTTTTCGCGCTTTTCGACCACCGAGGTATAGCCGCGCCGCGTCAGTTCATCGGTCAGCGGCACCGAGGTCGGATAGACCCGCATCTCGCCATCCGCGCTCCAGTGCTGCAGCACCCGCCGATTGGTGTCGGAAATGATGATCCCGCCCCCAAGCGCGTCGAAATAATCCTGCCACTCATGCAGCGCAAAGGAAGAGATGTTGCGCCGCGTGGGCGCGGCACCGGTATCACCCGATGCCAACAAAACCGTCGGAGCCGCCAAGAAAGACGCCCCCCCGGCCCCGGCAATCAACACATCGCGGCGTGACATGGGGCGTGTTGCTTTATTTTTCATAACTGCCTCTGCGCTCGAAAATATAAGCCCCCCGGGTCTTCGGTCATTCCAGTGGGGGAACGTCAATAACGGCCTGACAGACAATACGTGATTTTTGTATCAGTATGTATCGTTGACCTTCCAGCGCGGGAACCGCGTTAATTGTGGCGATAGCACAGACGACGTCAAGGGTCGCACAGTGAACACATATATTGCGCGGCCCGCACGCCACACTCACGCAAAGGCGGCCCTGCCCGGTTTTCTCCGGGTCAAGGGCCGCTACCTCGCGGTCATGTTACTGGCCGTGGCCGGCTGTGGCTCGCTTTCGCAGCAATGCCCCTATAATAATATCGTCACGCAGAGCACCTCGGGCTATCAGCCGACCGTTCCGGCGCAGGACTGCCAGGCTGTGCAGGACCTCGGCGACGGGCTATACCAGGTTCTCTGTGCCGATGGCCGCGAAGGCTATTTGATACAGTAACCCCGGCCCCTTGGAGGCCGACCCGCCAACATTGCGGCCTGTGATGTCTAATGCAGCACGCCGCCCCGACCCCTTTCTTGCCCGCGCAGCCGCGCCCGCCGCAAAACACCCGTATCGTGAAAGTAAACCCGATGAAATGGAACGCCCCGTTCAGCGCCCTCGCCGCAGCCCTGGCTTTGCTGGTACCGCCAACCCTGCCAGCTGATGCCGCGACCTCGGCCACCGAAAGCTCGATCGCGGTCGAAGTGGCGCTGATCACCGCCGAAAACTGGGTCGCGCCGGGGACCTCGTCGATCGCGGCGGGGCTGGCCATGTCGATGACCGAAGGCTGGAAGACCTATTGGCGCAGCCCCGGTGAGGTCGGGTTGCCGCCCGAAATGGATTTCTCGGCTTCCGATAATGTCGCAAGCTTCGAAATTCTTTGGCCCGCGCCGGATCGGTTCACGGCCTTTGGTATCCAGAATTTCGGCTATTCCGGCGATGTCGTGTTGCCCGTGCGGATCAGTCTCGAACGCCCCGGCGAAGCCGCCAGCCTGCGCACAGATGTCGAGCTGCTGGTCTGTTCGGATGTCTGCGTGCCGAATGACTTCACGCTGTCCGTCGATTTGCCCGCGAATGCATCGGGGCCCGGTATCATCGATCAGGAGTCAGCCGCGCGGATCGGCGAATTTGCCGCCCTGGTCCCGTTTGAAGGCCCCTCCGACATGGCCACCGAGGTCGCAGCCTTCGTCGATGAAGAGGACCGCACCCTGACCGTCACGGCGCTGGCCGCCCGTCCGTTCGACAGCCCCGATATGTTCCCCGAGATGGGTGAATATACCGCCTTTGGCGTACCCGATATCCGGCTTGGCAGCGGCGGCACCGTATTGTGGGCACAGTTTCCCATCCTCGGGCTTGACGAAGAAGCCCCAGAGACGCCGACAATCACCATCACCGATGGCGAAGAGGCCGTCACCCTGTCCGCCTCGCCGCTGAGCGAAATGCCGGTCGCGCCCTTTACCCTGATGCGGGCCCAGACCACTATCGCGGCGCTTGCCTGGATCGCGCTGGTGGCGTTTTCCGGCGGGCTGATCCTGAATGTGATGCCCTGCGTGCTGCCGGTGCTGTCGATCAAGCTGGCTTCGGTGGTGACCGGCAAGGGCAAGAGCCGCGGTGCCATTCGGGCCAGCTTTCTGGCCTCGGCGCTTGGGGTCATGGCCTTTATGTGGTTCCTGGCCGCGGTCACGTTCGGGTTGCAGCGCATTGGCGTCACCGTCGGGTGGGGGCTACAGTTCCAGAACCCGGTATTTCTGTCGCTGATGGTTGTCGTGCTGGCCGTTTTTGCCGCCAATATGTTGGGCGTGTTCGATATTTCTCTGCCCTCGGGGTTGCAGACGCGGCTGGCCAATAGCGGCGCGCGCGGCGGCCATGCCGGCGATTTCGCCACGGGGGCCTTCGCAGCTGTGCTGGCGACGCCTTGCTCGGCCCCGTTTCTGGGCACCGCGATCGCCTTTGCGCTGACCGGAGGGGCGCTCGATATCGCGGTGGTCTTTACCGGTCTGGGCCTCGGTCTTGCGCTGCCCTATTTCGCCGTCGCCGCCTATCCGCGCCTGGCGCAGATCATGCCCAAGCCCGGGCGCTGGATGATTGCCCTCAAGGCGGTGCTGGGGCTGCTGCTGATCGCGACCGCGGCTTGGTTGATCTGGGTCATGTCCGGCGTGGCCGGCGCGACCGCGACCTATGCCGCTGTCGGCCTTACCGTGGCTCTGATCGGCCTGATTGCGCTGCGGCGCATCCCAAGCGCGCCGAAATGGGCCGGGGTCGCCGTGCTGGCGCTGGCACCGATGGTTGCCGCCAATCAGCTGGCCGACCAGGCGGCCGCCGAAACGCCGGGCATCGCGACCGAATGGGTTGAATTTGACCGCGGCCAGATTGCGCGCCTTGTCTCGCAGGGCGATGTCGTATTTGTCGATGTGACTGCGGATTGGTGCCTGACCTGTCAGGCCAACAAGCTGCTGGTGCTGGACCGTGAACCGGTGATCAGCGAACTGGCGGCCCCGGGTGTGGTCGCGATGCGCGCCGACTGGACCCGCCCGAACGAGGATATCTCACGTTACCTCGCCTCTTTCGACCGCTTCGGCATCCCGTTCAACGCCGTCTACGGGCCCGGCGCGCCCGACGGTATCGTGCTGTCGGAGCTGTTGAGCACCGAGGCCGTGATGCAGGCCCTGCGCGACGCGGCCACGCGCGCCGTCGCGTCCGGCACCTGAGCAGCCCGCCCCCCACCGCTCCGCCCCCCCGCACACCACCGGGCGCGCATCCCGCTTGACGGCTGCGCGCCCGGTGTCGTTGCGCGGGGGGGCTCAACTCACGTCACTCTGCACCGCGCGCGCGCGGGGTGCAGCCTGTCCTGCAATGCCGCGGCGGTCCTTGGCCTGCGCAGGCGATGGGCGGCCCTCGAGGTGTCCCTCTTCAAAGCGCGCGATCCCGGTTGCTATATGCGTGGCACCAGTTCCGGCGATCGCATGACCGGCAAAGCCTGCCCCCTGCGCGCAGCCGGGCATCAATGACCTCAACAGGGCGCGCTATGTCTCCGGGGCCCCCGAGACGCGCCTTGAATGAAAAATGGCCCCCACCGGTTCCGGCAGGGGCCACCTTTTTCACAGCGCCGCGGGGCGCGGTGGCGTCGCACCTTTACGGGGCCAATTCGCCCGAAAGCTCGTCAAACGCCTGCCGTTCGGGGCCGGTTTCGGGCAGCAGCGGCTCGGCCCGCGTCAGCGCCTCGCGCGCGCTCGCGTCATCGCCCAGAACCCGGTAGGCATTGGCCAGTCGCAGCCACCCTTCCAAATCGTCGGGCTCCTGCTCCAGCCGCGTGGCCAGCCGCTCGACCATGGATTGAACGAAGGCGGCACGCTGTTCGGGTGACATTTCCGCCGCCGCGGCGACATCACCGGCACTTGGCCCCGGCGCGCCATCAGCGCCACCGATAAGCGCCATCGGCCCGACCGCCGGACGATCCAGCCGTTCCCCAAGCCTGTTGAGACGGGCGACAAAGAACTCCATCCAGGGCGTGATCTCGGTTTCCTGTCCGATACGCGTGGCCAGCATGTCATAGGCCTCGGATGTGCGCCCGATCTGTTCATAGGCAATCGACTGGTAGTAAATCGCCGCCGGGTTGGTTGGGTCCATCTCGACCGCACGGTCGATCGCATCCTGCGCCGGCGGCGTTACCACGCCGTTATCGGCCGCGATCATCGCCTCTGCAACTTGCGAGAACGTCGCCGAAGTCGCTTCGGGATGCGCGGCAGCGGTGCCAAAGGCGTCGACGGCCCCGGGATAATTGGTCAGCCGCATATAGGTCTGACCAAGCAGGATCCAGCCATCATGCGGGCCGCCATTCTCGCTGGCCAGCAACCGTGTCCGCAGCTCTTCGGCCAGCGCCGTCATTTCGGTCGAGGCATTGCGTTCTTCGCTGCGATCGGCAAAGGGCATGCTCGGCATGCCAGGTTGCCCGAGCTCGGTATATAGGCCCACCCCGGTCGCGCCGACCACCACAAGCGCCACCCCGATGAGCCAGCCGCCACGCCGGGTCGCCCGTTTGCGATCGGTGCCCGCATTTGACACCGCCAGGAGCCGCCGCTTGATCTCGATCGCCGCGTCCCGGGCTTCGGTCTCGTCGATCAGGCCACGCGCCTGGTCGCGGTCGATCTCGGTCAGCTGGTCGCGCAGAACCGCCATCGCGCCCGCGTCCCGATCATCATTCATCTCCGCCTCGCCGGCCAGCGGCAACAGCATGAACAGGGCCGCGAAAACCCCCAGCCCTACAAAAATCAACGTCAACATCATGATTGTGGTTCGTCCTCTGCATCAGCATCCAGAAGCGCCTGGATTGCGGCATCTTCGTCCGCGGTCAGATCGTCGGGATGCGCGCTCTTGCGGCGCACCTGCCAGATAACGGAAATCCCGATCCCACCTGCAAACACCGCCAGCGCCAGGGGCGCAAACCATAACAGGTAGGTTTGGGAATTGAACGGCGGGCGCAGCAATACGAAATTGCCATAGCGCGCCACCATAAATTCGAGAATCTCGTCATTGGTGTCGCCCGCGACAAGACGCTCGCGGACCAACAGGCGCATATCGCGCGCGATGCCGGCATTCGAGCTGTCGATATCCTGGTTCTGACACACAACACAGCGCAGCTGCCGCGAGACGTCACGCGCGCGCGCCTCCAGCACCGGGTCGTCCAGCATCTCGTCGGGTTCGACCGCAAAGGCCGCGCTCATCGGAGCAAAGGCCAGCATGACGATCAGAATGAGCCGGGTGATCATGAGGTTCCCTCCCGGCGGGCCTGTTCCAGCGCGGTGGTGAATTCCCGGATCGCGGTTTCGCCCACAACCGGACCGACATATTTATAAAGCACGGTCCCGTCGCCGCCGACGATAAAGGTCTCGGGCACCCCGGTCAGGCCCCATTCCAGCGCCACGCGCCCCTCCAGATCGGATCCGATCCGCTCATAAGGGTTGCCAAGCTCGGCCAGCCAGCGCGCGGCATCCTCGGGCTCATCTTGATAGTTGATACCAAAGAGGCGCACGCCATCCTCTTCGACCATCCGTGTCAGCACCGCGTGTTCGGCCCGGCAGGGCACGCACCAGGACGCAAACACATTGACCACTACGGGTTCGGGGTTGGCTTCGAGATCGACCCGCGAGAACCCGGGCACCCCGGTTCCCGCAACTTCGGGCAGGCTGAATTCGGGGGCCGGCCGCGAAATCAGAACCGAGGGGATCGCGCTTGGATCACGTTCGGGATCCAAGCCCCATAGAAAGAACCCGCCAAAGATCAGCGAAATCAGCACCGGACTTGCGAAAAGAAGTCGTTTCATGACGTTACTCCGCCGGGGTTGTGGCCACATCGGCCGCTGGTGTGCGCCGGGGGGCCCCGACCCGCAATCGACGATCCGACAGCGATAGCGCGCCACCCAGGATCAACATGACCGACCCCAACCAGATCAGGAACACCAACGGCTCATAGAGAATGCGCAGCGTCCAGACGCCTTCGGCGCTGGCTGTGGCATCGGAGGGTTCCGTCAACGTGGCATAAAGATCACCCAGCAGGGTGGACCTGATCGAGGATTCGGTGGTGCTGTATTGCGCCACCGGGTAGTTGCGCCGCTCGGGCAAGAGCGAGGTCACATACTCGCCGTCACGTGTGACGGTCAATGTACCGCGATTGGCCACGTAGTTCGGCCCGATCACCCGCTCGATCCCTTCAAAGACCACGTCAAAGCCCGCGATTGAAATCTCGGTGCCCGGAGTGACAAAGACCACTTCCTCGTATTTCCACGCGGTCGAGCCGACAAAGCCGAACATCACAACCGCCAGCCCGGCATGGGCCAGCGTCGTGCCGTGGGCCGCGCGGGGCAGATTGCGCGCCCGACGCATCGAATCGCGAAGCGGCACTTTACCCAGACGGATCCGCCCGGCCCATTCCAACAGCGTCGACAAGAGCAGCCAGGTTGCAATGGCAACCGTCAGATAGGCCAGAACCGGTCCGCCCTCAGACAGATACCAGACCACCAGAGCAGCCAGCACCGACAGCGCCAGAACGAATTTCAACCGATCCATAACGCCTGCCAGATCGGCCCGTTTCCACGACAGGAACGGCCCCAAACCCATCAGGATGACGAGCGGCAGCATGAGCGGGATGAAGACCGCGTTGAAAAACGGTGGCCCGACCGACAGACGTTCGCCCGCCAAAGCCTCGACAAAGAGCGGATAGAGCGTGCCAAAGAGAACCGTGCCGGTGGCCGTGGCCAAAAAGAGGTTATTGACCAGCAATCCCGCCTCACGGCTGACCGGGCGGAACAGCCCCCCCGGCTCAAGTGTCGGCGCGCGCCAGGCATAAAGCGTGAGCGACCCACCGATGCTGAGACCCAAAAGCCCCAGCAGATAGAGCCCGCGCAACGGATCGACGGCAAAGGCATGCACCGAGGTCAACAGCCCCGAGCGCACGATGAACGCCCCCAGAAGCGACAGTGAAAAGGTCAGGATCGCCAAGAGGATCGTCCAGCTTTTCAACGCGCCGCGTTTTTCGGTCACGATGGCCGAATGCAACAGGGCCGTGCCCAGAAGCCAGGGCATGAAGCTGACGTTTTCGACCGGGTCCCAGAACCACCAGCCGCCCCAGCCAAGCTCGTAATAGGCCCACCACGATCCCAGGGCGATGCCAGCGGTCAGGCTAATCCACGAGGCCAGCGTCCAGGGCCGAACCCACCGCGCCCAGGCGGCATCCACCCGGCCCTCGATCAGGGCCGCAACGGCAAAGGAGAACACGATCGAAAAGCCGACATAGCCGATATAAAGCAGCGGTGGATGCATGGCGAGACCGATATCCTGCAGCAGCGGGTTCAGGTCATTGCCATCGGGGGGCGGCGGAAATACACGCTCGAACGGGTTCGAGGTGAAGATCATAAAGCTGAAGAACCCGACGCTGATCCAGGCCTGAACCGACAGCGTCCGGGCGCGCAGCCCTTCCGAGATATTGGTGCCAAAGAACGACACCGCCGCGCCGAAGATCGTCAGGATCAGCACCCATAGCAGCAGCGATCCCTCGTGACTGGCCCATGTGCCCGCGATCTTGAACAAAAGCGGTTTCAGCGAATTGGAGTTCTCGACGACATTCAGCACGGTAAAGTCGCTGACCACGAAAGACCGCATCAGCGCGGCAAATGCGATCAGCGTAAAGGTCACCTGCGCCAGCGATGTGGCATGCGCGCTGCGCATCCACAAAACATTGCCGCGCGACGCCCCCAGCATTGGCAGAATACTCTGCACCAATGCAAACCCAAGCGCGATCGCCAGAGAGAACTGTCCTATTTCAGGGATCATATCTGCCTCATGAATTAGCCCGCGATGCGGGTCTGTAGTCGTTTATCGGCGCGGGATCCACCGCACCGGTATCCTGCCCCGGGGCGTCGCTGCCCTCGGTGGCGTCGGCGGGCAAGGTGACATGTGCCACCAGCCCGCCTTCGGGCGCATTGCGCAGCGTGACATCGCCGCCATGCGCCCGCAAAATGCTGCGTGCAATCGAAAGCCCCAGACCGTGCCCGCCAGTATCCAGCGAGCGCGAGCTGTCCAGGCGCTGGAACGGGGCAAACACCTCTTCGAGCTGCGTTTCGGGAATACCCGGCCCGTGATCTGCAACCTCGATCACCGCGATGCCATCCTGTTCTTCAAACGTGACCTGGGCGCCACCGCCGTAGCGTTGCGCGTTTTCTATCAGGTTCCGCAAAGCCCGTCGAAACGCAAAAGGCCGCACCGAAATCACCAGATCGGGGCCCGGCCCAAGCGCAAACCCAGTTGGCATGCTTTGGTTGATATCCGACAGAACCTGCCCGATCTCGACCTGCTCGGAGGCCTCCGAGGCGCTGACACCGCGCGCATATGACAAGGTCGCATCCAGCATGCCTTGCATCTCTTCGATACTGGCCACCAGATGATCGCGGGTTTCTTCATCATCGACCATTTCCGAATGCACCCTGAGCGCCGTCAGCGGCGACCGCAGGTCGTGGCCAATGGCGGCCAATATCCGCGTGCGATCCTCAACGAACCGGGTCAGGCGCTCCTGCATGATCCCAAAGGCCGCCGTCAGGTCGCGCACTTCGGTCGGGCCGGTCGGAGCGACCGGGTCCATTTCCGCACCGCGCCCCAACTGCTCGCTGGCGACAGCCAAATCGCGCAAGGGGCCGGTGATGCGGGCCATCAGATACCAAAACCCGGCGGCCAGCAGGGCCGCCGCCGTCAGCACGAAAGCCAGCGTCGAGCCCCAGGCCCATTGCAGCGGTGGCCGCTCGAACCGGGTCTGCACATTCAACCAATCACCGCCCGTCAACGCCACCGAGACGCTCATCTCCAGCGCCGACATGTCGTTGCCGGCCATCGACGAATGCATATTGGCCATATCAGGCGACAGATGCGGCAAAGGCAGGATGGTGCCCTGAACCTCGTGCACATCGACCCGGATCTCCCGGGTGAAAGGATCGTCCAGCAGCGCGCGGATCCGGTCTTCGACCGGGCCGGATTCCTGATCGTTATGGCGTTCGATCACGGGCTCTGAGGTCATGTCAAAACGCACCAGCGGCGAATTGGCCGCCCGCAAGATGGCGGCATGCAGCTCACTGGGGGCATCTTCCAACAGACGCGCGACACTGGCCGCACGCCCGGTCGCCTCAAACCCCAAGGCGGCGCGCACCGCCAGGCTGCGCTCATCGACGAAAAACAGCAGCGCCACGATTTGCGCGGCCAAGAGGACACCCAGAAGCAACAGGATCAACTGGCCCCGCAGGCTCATGACAAACCGGCCGATCATGGCATCGCATCCACATCGGTAGACAGGCTATAGCCGCCATTGCGCACTGTGGTGATGATCTTGGGGCGCATCGGATCGGACTCGATCTTGCGGCGCAACCGGCTGACCTGATTGTCGATCGTGCGATCGAACGGCCCGGCCGATCGGCCCGCCGTCAGATCCAGCAGCTGTTCCCGGCTCAAGACGATGCGCGGGCGTTCCAGCATGGTGACCAGCAACCGGAATTCCGAATTTGACAGGCCTTCGCCAACACCTGCATCCGAGATCAGCCAGCGGCGATCCATATCCAGCGTCCAATGCGCAAAGCGAACCGTCTGCCCGGCCAGCCGCCCGGCCAGGCGCTCGGTCTTTTCGGTGCGCCGCAGCACCGCCTTGATCCGGGCCAGCAGCTCGCGCGGGTTAAAGGGTTTGGGCAGATAATCATCGGCCCCGACCTCGAGCCCTATAATACGGTCGGTATCTTCGCCGAGCGCCGTGAGCATGATGATCGGGCATGTGCCCTCAGCCGAGAGCCTGCGACAGACCGACAGGCCATCCTCGCCCGGCATCATGACATCCAGCACAATCAGGTCGAAACTGCCAACCGCAAGTTTCTGATCCATATCGGCAGCATCCATGGCCGATGTCGCACGCATACCGTTCCTTTGCAGGAACCGCGTGACCGCATCACGAATGTCGCGGTGGTCGTCCACAACCAGGATATGAGGGCTTTCCGGTTTCATTGACCCTTTCTACGACACTCAATCCGGCATTTCCGCCGGGAAATTGTCACCGTTTGTATCAGCGCGCACGCGCGTGACGTATTGATACACAAGCCGGGCTTCCGTGTTGCGCCAAATATGCCATGTAGCGATCACGATTTGGTTTCAACTCAGAATTGGAGATATCCCATGAAATCGCTCATGTTACTGACCCTCGCCGCAGCGGCGCCGCTGGCATTCTCGACCGCAGCCTTTGCCGAAGCCGATCACGGCGACGACACCCCGAAAACCGAGGAAATCCGCCCCGTCGGGCCGCATGGCGGCGGCGCAGGCGGCGCGTATGGCAGTGGTAACGACGGACCGCATGGCGGCGGCCAGAATGCAATGATGCAGCAGATGATGCAAATGATGCAGATGATGCAGCAGGGTGGCGGCATGATGGGTGGCGGCGCAGGCGGCGGCATGATGGGCGGCGGCGCAGGCGGCGGCATGATGGGTGGCATGATGGGCGGCGGAGCCGGTCAGATGGGCGGCGCTGGCATGATGATGCAGAACTTCGACGTCGATGAAGACGGCACCGTGACCCCCGAGGAAATGCGCGCCGGGCTCATGGCCGAGCTTGCAGATTTCGATCAGGATGGCGACGGCACGTTGTCGCTTGCCGAGTATCAGGCGCTCTATCTCGATATGGTGCGCGACGCCATGGTCGACCGGTTCCAGGACCTTGACGCCGATGGTGACGGTGCGATCACTGCCGAAGAAATGACCGCGCGCGTCGACCGCATGGCCCAGGCCGGCATGGGCGGCGGCATGATGGGCGGCGGCGCTGGCGGCATGATGGGCGGCCAGGCACAGGGCATGGCTGGCGGCGCAAATGCGCAGATGCCCGGCCAGGCCGGTGGTGCCAACGCCCAGATGCCGGGTATGAATGGCGACACCGACGGCCAGATGCCCGGCATGAACGGGTCGAATATGACGCAAGGCAATTGACCTGACACTGGCGGCGCGGGCATTCTCAGCCTCGCGCCGCCAGACCATACTGCGCCGGCGAAAAAGCAAGATACCAGAAAAGAGACCGACATGAGCTATAAATACACCCGCGTGTTGACCGGCATGACGATGGAAGACGCCGAGGCCCGGATCCGAAACAGCCTGCAGGAACAAGGCTTTGGCGTGTTGACCGAAATCGACGTCAAGGCGACGCTGGAAAAGAAAATCGGAGCCATCATCGACGGGTATCGCATTCTGGGTGCCTGCAGCCCGCGCCACGCCCATCGCGCCATCACGGCCGAGCCGCATATCGGCGTCATGCTGCCCTGCAATGTCATCCTGCGCGAACTGCCCGAGGGCACCGAAGTGACCGCGATTGACCCGGTTGCCTCGATGTCGGCGGTTGATAATGACGAGCTGATCGAGATCGCAGGCGAAGTGACCGAGGGCCTGAAAAAAGCCGTCGACGCGATCTGAGCCGGCAGAGCCGCGCGCCTTTTGGGGCGCGGTGTTGACCTTGCCGCGCTGGACCCCCTATTTGTCCGGGCTACACCGGGGAAAAGGGGGCCGGGGCTGATGCCGATCTTGCGACCAGCGGCTGCGTGGACCCCCATGCCGGGGGCCCTTGCTGGCGTTCTCTTTCTGATCTTTACGCCGCTGCATTTTCTGCTGCCGCAAGCCGCATCCATCGCGCTGTCGGGCGTGACGCTTGCATTGATCGGCGGGGCCTATATCGGCTTTGCCGCGATGGCGACCGAGGCGCGCATCTTCTGGATCGAGATGATGACCGCCCTGGGTTTCGGCCTTGTCGCGGTGCTTGGCATCTGGGTTCATTGGGGCTTTCTGCCTCTGGGGCTGGCGCTGCATGCGGGGTGGGATTATTTGCATCACCGGCCCGGCTTTGGGGCCGCGGTGCCGAAATGGTATATCCCATTTTGCGTGATCTTCGATCTTCTGGCAGCGGGGTTCCTGGTGCTGCTCTACGGTCTGGTCCCCCTGATTTCATGACAAAGCTCAATCGCCCCAGACACCTTGCGACAGTGATCATCGCCCTTGCCGCGCTGGCCGCGATCGGCCTTTTCTGGGGGCCGATCAATGCCGGGCTGAACAGTATCGACACAGACAGCATCCGGGCCTTCGTGATGCGAGCCGGGCCTGCCGGGCCCATCGCCATTGTCGCGCTGATGACGTTGGCCATCGTCGCCAGCCCGATCCCAAGCGCGCCCATCGCACTGGCGGCCGGGCTCATCTATGGGCATCTCTGGGGCACGGTGCTGGTCGCGATCGGCGCGGAAACGGGCGCTATCGTGGCCTTTATCATCGCGCGGTATCTGGGCCGCGACTATGTGGAACGCTGGCTTGGCACGCATATGCAGAACCGCTTTTTCGGCTCGCAAAACGCCCTGATGGCGACCGTGTTCATCAGCCGCCTTCTGCCCTTTGTCTCCTTCGATGCGATCAGCTATGCGGCGGGGCTGAGCCGGATCACCTTTTGGCGCTTTGGGCTTGCCACATTGGCAGGCATCGTCCCGGCCAGTTTCGTGCTGGCGCATCTGGGGGCCGAGGCGCTGCAGGGCGATGACAACACCGGCTTCTGGGTCTCGCTCGCGCTTGGCGTGGCGGGCCTGATGACGGCCGCTATCTGGCATCACCGCAAGATGAAAACCGCGCCACCACCCCCCGACAGATCAAACCGGTAACGTCCGCCGCTTGCGAACCTCAGGACAGCACCCGCGCAACACCTTCGCGCAGATGATGCACCACCCCCTGCCCGCCCGGCAAATGCGACAGATCGGTCACCGGGCGACCCAGGATCACACAGCGCATCAGCCGCGAGGTCACGCCATGGGTGAACACGATCGCCGGGCCGCTCAGATCAGCCAAAAAGCTGCGCACCCGCGCCTCCATCGCCGACAGGCTTTCGCCGCCGGGGGCGTTGAATTTCCACAGGTTGGGATCGGTCTCGGCGGCAATCTCGGGGTGGGCCTGTTCGATTTCGGTCAGCGTGCAACCCTGCCACTGGCCCAGGTCGATCTCGGTCAGGCGCGCATCGAGCGCGACCTGACGCCCGGGCATGGCCAGATGGGCCGTGGTCATCGCCCGTGGCGACGGGCTGCTGATGACCTGCGCATCGGCCGGGGCGACGCGCGCCAGGATCCGGCCCTGTTGGGCGGCCTGAGCCTGCCCCGTCTCCGTCAGGGGCGAATCCAAGAGCCCCTGCAGCCGTTCCGACACGTTCCATTCGGTCTGGCCATGGCGCAGGATCCACAGCTCGGGCAGGTTCATCGGGTGGCCCATTCAGTCAACCGCCGGAACGCGCGCAGGCGTCGGTCAGGCCATCCGCAATGCGCGACCCCAATTCACCTGGCACGAGATAGAATGGTGGGTGATAAGAGATTTGAACTCCTGACATCTTCGATGTGAACGAAGCGCTCTACCACTGAGCTAATCACCCGCCGTGGAGATGGGTTCTATCGCCGGTTTTCGTGCGCCGCAAGAGGGCGCGGGCGCGAAATCACTCTTCGCCGGGCATTGGCGTTCGCACCGGGTCGGGATCGGGCGTGTTCAGTTTGATGCGCGCAATGATCTGTTCGCCTCCGGGCTTGGCCTCGCGGCGCTTGGCGGTGATCTTGCCGAACCCCGGCAGCGCCACATCATTGCCCTGCGCCAACGCGGCACCGAGCGCTTCAAGCACATGGCCCACGGTCTGGCGCAATTCGGCGCGCTTCAACTCGGATTTCCCCTCAAGGGCCTGCATCAGCTCCGGCATCTTGAAAACGGGTGCGGGCGGCGCTTTGGCTTGTGGTGGCGGTGCGTCGGTGACGCCGGTCAGCTTGGTCTTGGCCGAGGCCGCCGCGCTGGCCGTCCGGGATTTGCCCGCCGCCGTGGATTTGCGTGTCTTCGCCTTTGCGGCTGTCGCTGTCTTCGTGGTCTTTGCCGATGTGGCCATGGTGCCCCCGCCCGATGATTGTTTCCAAATCAACGACAGCGTAACCCCCTGGAATTGATTTCACCAGCGTCAGCGCGCAATTATTCCGGGCTCAACCAGCATCGGCCTGGGCGTATCGTAACCCGATATCGCGCTCGTTCCATCGCGGCCAACCGACGAGTTCCGAGACGGTCACGAACCGATACCCGCGCGCAATCAGCCCATCCAACGCGGCAGGCATCGCGCGCACCGTCGACCCGATGATATCATGCGCCAGGATGACCGCCCCGGTATGGGCCCCGCCGACAATGCGGTTGGCCACCACCGAGCTGCCCGGACGGCGCCAGTCCTGCGGATCAACCGACCACAGAATCGTGGGCATATACCGTTCTTCGCTGATCATGTTGCGCTGACGCGAGGATAGCAGACCATAGGGCGGGCGCATGGTCACGGGCGGCCGACCCACGGCCTGCTGAATGGCCATCGAAGTATTGTCCAGCTCGCGCATCAGCCCCTGGTTGCCAAGCGATGTCAGGCGTGGATGGCTCCAGCTGTGATTGCCGATCTCATGGCCCTCTGCGGCGATGCGTTCGGTCAGGCGCGGATACATATTCACCCGGCGGCCCACGACATAAAACGTGGCGCGAATATCGCGCGCGGCCAGAATATCCAACAATTGCGGCGTCAGGCTTTCGTGCGGGCCATCATCGAATGTCATGGCAACGACCGGCTGGCTGGTCGGCACGCGGGTGATGGTCGACGGACCGCCGCGTGTGAATTCAATGGGTATCGAATAGTCGAGCCGCGACTGAGCATTGGCCCGCCCGATAATGGACGGCATGGCAATACAAAGAGCAGCCCCACCCAAAAGGGTTCGGCGCGTAATCATTCTCAAATTCCCCAGCAACGTGACTATAGGCAGGTTTACGATGCAGCCCGCCCAGCCAAGCCCAGATTCGGCTGCGAATCAACCTTGGGCGAATCATTGCGCATTGAAACCGTGTCAAATTGGCCGCGCCCCGAGGCCGATCCAGATAGGCAAGAAAATCAGGCGCTTGCGCTGTCAACTGCGACGAACTGCCCGCCAGCCTTGCTTTCATGGCCCAGTTACGGAAGGATTTAAGGTAGTCACAGACCGGACCTTGCTGTCACTTGGTCCTATTGGGGGAAACATGATGAAAACGCTTTTGGCGGCAATAACCGCTTTGTCATTTGTTGGCGCGACCAGCCTGCAGGCACAAACCGCCCCGACCATGCCGGTCGAGATTGTCACCCAGGACGCCGCTGAATCCGGCCCCAACGAGAACCACCTTTTGGTGCCGATCCTGTTTTTGATCATGCTAATGCTCACGGCCGGCAGCAGCACCGCATCCCCCTTGCCCCAGTGATCGCCTGAATGCCGCCACGGCGCGCATTGGCATCGGCGAAAACCGGCGGTCGCGCCTTGTACATTGAACTGTTTCAGCTTCGACGGCCGGTTCGAAGGCTGATGGCGCAGGATGTGCTGGCGCGGGCGACCGAAGCGGTGATCACCGATCCAAGCGGCTATATGATGGTCGATTGCGGCATGTTGGGCATGGAGATGACGCGCATTCAGTAATTTCTTGGGCCCGCGCGCGGGCCATTTCAATACAGGGAGATTAAAGATGAAACGCAGTCTTGCGGCCGCCGCGATAGGCATCATGCTGGCACCGGGCTTGGCCTGGGCGGGGGATGAAGGCGGTGGTGAGGACGATTCCGGCCTCCTCATGACGCCACCTGTCATTGCCGAAAACACATCCAGCAGCGCGGGCGGCATCCTGGTGCCCCTGATCCTTTTGGTGATTGTTGCTGCCGCCGCCGCCAGCTAGGGTCCAACCTTTAAAGCCGATCAACAATAAAGGCCGCCGTGCAATGACTTGCGCGGCGGCCTTTATGTTGAACATCGGCTTCAATGTGCGGTGGCACTTGACCCTTCACCCGTGCCCGCCAACCGCTGCGCGGCGGCTGCCTCTTCGGCTTCCTCATCCCATTCGATCGGCTCAGGCGTGCGGATCAACGCGTGCTTCAGCACCTCACGCACGTTGCTGACCGGGATGATCTCAAGCCCCGCCTTCACATTATCGGGGATCTCGGGCAGGTCTTTTTCATTATCGACCGGGATCAGAACGGTTTTGACACCGCCCCTGAGCGCCGCCAAGAGCTTCTCTTTCAAGCCGCCAATGGGCAGCACATGCCCCCTCAGCGTTACCTCGCCGGTCATCGCGATATCCTTGCGCACCGGGATCTGGGTCAGCACCGATACAATCGAGGTCACCATCGCGACCCCGGCCGACGGCCCATCCTTGGGGGTCGCCCCTTCGGGCACGTGCACATGGATGTCGATCTTGTCGAACTTGGGTGGTTTCACCCCGATGGACGGGCTGATCGAGCGCACGAAAGAGCTGGCCGCATCGATGCTTTCCTTCATCACATCGCCCAGTTTGCCGGTGGTCTTCATCCGGCCCTTGCCCGGCAGGCGCAGCGCCTCGATCGACAAAAGATCGCCACCGACCGAGGTCCAGGCCAGGCCCGTAACCACGCCGATCTGATCATCCTTTTCGGCCAGCCCGTATTTGAACCGTTTGACGCCCAGCATATCCTCAAGACCTTCAGGCGTCACATCGACCTTTGCGACCTCTTTCTTGACGATCATGGTCACCGCCTTGCGGGCCAGCTTGGCGATCTCACGCTCCAGATTTCGCACCCCCGCCTCGCGCGTATAGGTGCGGATCATCTCGGTCAGCGCGCCATCCGAGATCGAAAACTCGGACGCTTTCAGCCCGTGGTTCTTGATCTGCTTCGCAATCAGATGCTGGCGCGCGATCTCACGCTTTTCATCCTCGGTGTAGCCGGCAAGCGGGATGATCTCCATCCGGTCCAACAGCGGGCTTGGCATGTTATAGCTGTTGGCCGTGGTCAGGAACATCACGTTCGAGAGGTCATATTCGACCTCAAGATAATGGTCGACAAAGGTTGAGTTCTGCTCCGGGTCCAACACCTCCAGCATGGCGCTGGCGGGATCGCCGCGGAAATCCTGGCCCATCTTGTCGATCTCATCCAGAAGGATCAGCGGGTTGGTGGTCTTGGCCTTTTTCAGCGCCTGGATGATCTTGCCCGGCATCGAGCCGATATAGGTGCGCCGGTGGCCGCGGATCTCGCTTTCATCGCGCACACCGCCAAGCGAGATGCGAATAAATTCGCGCCCCGTGGCCCGCGCCACCGATTTGCCAAGGCTGGTCTTGCCCACACCCGGCGGGCCGACAAGGCAGAGGATCGGGCCCTTCAGCTTCTGGCTGCGCTGCTGCACGGCCAGGTATTCGACGATGCGCTCCTTGACCTTCTCCAGCCCGTAATGATCGTCATCCAACACTTTTTCGGCGCGGCTCAGGTCCTTTTTGACGCGGCTTTTCACGCCCCACGGGATCGACAGCATCCAATCGAGGTAATTGCGCACGACCGTGGCCTCGGCCGACATCGGTGACATCGATTTCAGCTTCTTGATCTCGCCATCGGCCTTTTCGCGGGCCTCTTTGCTGAGCTTGGTGTCGGCCACGCGGGCCTCCAGTTCGGCAACCTCATTGGCTCCGTCCTCGCCATCGCCCAGCTCCTTCTGAATGGCCTTCATCTGCTCATTCAGATAATATTCGCGCTGCGTCCGCTCCATCTGGGATTTGACGCGAGTCTTGATCTTTTTCTCGACCTTCATGACGCTCAGCTCGCCCTGCATCAGGCCATAGACCTTCTCCAGCCGCTCAGCGACATTCAGCGTTTCCAGCAGATCCTGCTTCTGTTCCACCTCGATGCCCAGATGGCCCGAGACCAGATCGGCCAGCGTGGCCGCTTCGGTCGATTCCGCAACCGAGGTCAGCGCCTCTTCGGGGATGTTCTTCTTGATCTTGGAATAGCGCTCAAACTCATCGGCGACGGTGCCCAGAAGCGCCTGAATGGCCTCCGGGTCGCCCTCCTGTTCGGGCAGATCCTCGGCTGAGGCCTCGAAGAAATCCACATTCTCGACAAAGCCGGTGATCTGGACACGGCTGCGCCCCTCGACCAGCACTTTCACGGTGCCGTCGGGCAATTTCAGAAGTTGCAGCACATTGGCCAGAACCCCGGTGCGATAGATGCCGTCGGCTTCGGGATCATCGACGCTTGGGTCGATCTGGCTCGACAGCAGAATCTGCCTGT
>Ga0316207_10002138_pt1 | contig 21339 bp, 20 predicted proteins | sample 6weekpyrite_MG_FD_204943 | JGI IMG/M metagenome (GOLD analysis project Ga0316207, IMG submission 204943) | Microbial mat bacterial communities from mineral coupon in-situ incubated in ocean water Damariscotta River, Maine, United States -... | ecosystem: Environmental > Aquatic > Marine >...
ATGTGCATTCACGCCCATCACCCAGGCTCTTTCAGGGCGCTCAGCAGCACAGTCGAAATGCACTACCTGGCCTGTTGCATGCACACCCGTATCTGTACGGCCGGCACAGGTGACCTGAATAGTTTCGTCTGCGACGATTGAAAGCGCCTCTTCCAGGCATTGCTGAACCGTTCGCGTACCATGCTTCTGCATTTGCCAGCCTGAAAACTGACTTCCGTCATACTCTATGCCTACCGCTACTCGCATTGATGATGCCACTTTAAAAACGATGAAGCCTCTGATGAATTCTGGAAAGGCAGATTGAGATTCAACTTGGGCTCAAGATGCGTTTTCATGAATTGACCAGAGGTTCCAATCTTCAGAAAAAAAGAAAGCGGCATCAGTGAAGCCGATGCCGCTCGATTTCCACAAAACGTTTAGCTTAATCGGCCTGTTGTAACAGTGCCTCAGCTTCCTGCTTCTGTGCGTCATTGCCTTCTGCCTGCACTTCCTCAAGAATGCTACGAGCTCCGTCTTTGTCGCCCATATCAATATAGGCTTTCGCCAGATCCAGCTTGGTGCTGACTTCATCGACATCATCCGATAATTCAGATATATCAAAATCATCATCGCCTGCCATCTCATCCAGTGAAATTTCACCTTCAGATGCCTCTTCCGTCAGGTCTAGCTCACCATCAAGATCCAGCTCATCCGCAACGTCATCTATCTCGCCTGACGTTTCATCCAGATCCATACCCAGGTCGAGATCATCATCCAGATCCAGCGATATGTCATCAGAGCCTGATTCAGTCTCGGTTTCGATCTCCACATCAGCGTCCAGATCCAGGCCTTCGAACTCGCCTGTTAAATCCATTTCAGTTTCTTCATCGAGGTCTGCACCTAGATCAAGATCTGCATCCAGATCAAGGTCTGCTTCAGTTGATACTGACTCTGTTGATACTGAGTCTGTCGATAATTCCTCTGCAGTTGAACCAGTTTCCCCGGGTTCTTCCTCCGGCTCTTCAAAGCCCAGATCGGATGCCGCAAAATCAAGTGAGAAATCTTCTTCATCCAGATCAAGGTCATCGGTCGCATCATCCATAGAGAGTGCATCATCGGCACCTTCAGCATCATCTGCGCTCATTTCGCCCAGATCAAATTCCAGATCTGAACTGACATCATCAGATGATGCTTCCTGAGGCGCGTCTACCCCATCCTGTAACCCGGCAAGATCAGTCTCCAGATCAAATTCGGTTGTGGCCGATACATCTTCCAGATCATCCAGCCCACCATTATCATCCGGCTCGCCCAGATCCAGACCAAGACCCAGGTCAGCTTCAAGATCAGTTTCCGCAGCAGATGACTCGCCCGCATCCAGCTCCAGATCAGTTGTTACTGGCTTCTCTGGCAACAGGGAGTCTGCATCGAAATCAGCCAGAGCATCACCTGCACCCGTAAACAATGCACTTGCAGGGCACAGTTCTGCGCCCATTGCAGCGACACGACCCCAGTAAGTAGCATCATCACCCTTGCGTGTTTTTACATCTTCCGCCAGCTGCTCAAAAGCGGTGCTGTTTTTCGCTGCATAATGTGTTTCCAGCAGTTTCATACGGTAATCATCACGCTCGGGTTGCTGATCTATCGCATTCTTTAACAGATCTTCCGCCTGCTGATAGATGCCATAAGCCAGATAGACATCGGCCTCGGCCAGTACGTCATCTTTCTGCTCATCCTGTTCTGGCTCATCAGCATCATTCAGGCTGAATACCGTGTCTTCCAGACTGTCATCATCCATCGCAGGGACATCAATCTGTGTATCTTCCATACCCAGTTCAGCTGAACTGGCTGCCATCATTTCCGTCGTTGAATCCATGTCTTCTGCGCCAGGCACCGCGTCATCCATATCTGGCAGATCACCCATATCATCCAGTGCATCAGATGATTCATCTTTCTTGCCGCGCAGTCGTTTCAGTAATAGAGCCAGTAATAACAGAATAAACGCCAGTCCGCCGCCAATGATGCCCAGCATCTTGGGGTCGCTGGTCAGGCTGTCAATAAAGCTTTTTGGCTTTTGCTGAGCAAAGGCCGGGGGCTCAATTTGATCGGCAGGTTCAGCCATATCCATCGAAGTATCCGATGTTGTGTCGGTCATTTCCGTATCAACTGCAGGATCAGCGTCTGTGGTATCAACTTCATCGACAAATACAGCTTCACTTTCCAGCGCGTCAACTGCTTCTTCCGTCAGGTCTTCCACACCTGGCTCAGCTGGCATTTCATCAACGGCCAGCTCTTCGGGAAGCACTTCTTCAACAGCAACTTCATCGACCGCAAGTTCTTCTTCTGCCACTGGCTCAACAGCTTCAACTGTTGCTTCATCAACCATCTCGGGTGCATCTTCTGCCTGCCCCAGACTCTGTTGCAACTCAGCCAGCTGGGCGTCATCCATGTTGATAACGTTCTGAACTTTCTGTTCTAAATCAGACAGGCGAGACTGTAGGGTCTCTTTTTCAATCTTCTCAGATTCAAGCTGTTCACGGGCATAGGCCAGTTCCTGCTTAAGTCGGCTTAACTCGGATTCTGGGTCCTGATTGGCACCGGCAGTTTCGCTGCCATCCATATCACTGGCCCCAACAATCGACAGGTGACCCTTAGAAACCGTATCTGTGGTTGTATCGACCGCCTCGGATGCCTCTGCCTGCATGCTTGATGCAGGTGCTGCACTGCTGGCAGACTGGCTATATTCACGCCATAAGGCTGCATGCTCGCGCGCTTTGGCAATAGCTTGCTGTCGATCCAGCTGGGTTGCTTCATCACGGCCTGGTACACGCAGAATGTAACCGCGCTTAACGCCGTTGATGTTTTCCTGAATAAAGGCCTCCGGATTCTTGCGCACCAGGGCCAGCATCATTTGCTCAACACTCACTGAACTGTCCGGGCGCATGCGATTTGCCATACTCCACAGGGTGTCGTTTTCCTTCACTCGATATTGCTGGGGAGCAGAGGGCGAAGTGGCGGGCGCATAACCAGTTTTGGCGGGGGCGGGTGCCTGATAACTGACACTACGCCCAGAATCAGAACTAATCGTCGCTGATTGCGATGGTGGCGCTACACCACTGGGTGTGGCGGCAGGCCTGTATTGCTGAGTCTCCGGCTGAGCCCCTGTTTCTGCATCAGCCGGATCAATAAAAGGATGGCCACCTTCTGCCACTGAACCAGCTGTATCAGCGGTGTTATACACAGGTGGGTCTAATAGCAGGGTGTATTCACGCAACAGGTGCCCCTGCGGCCAGTCGATTTCCAGCAGGAAGCTTAAGAACGGTTCCTGAATGGGTGACTTGGTAAAAACCTTAACGTAAGGCGTGCCGTCTTTATCGACAATCTTGAATTTGAGTTGCTGCAGCAGATACGGGCGATCTATACCTGCGCGGTTGAATGCTTCTCGGCTGGCCAGCTGAACAATTAGCTGCCCTGCATCCTCAGATGACGCAGAAAGTACTTCTATTTCTGCATTAAGCTCCTGATTTAGCGCCGAATTTAGCTCTATCTCACCCAACCCTAATGGATAGCCGCGGGCTGGCAATAAGGCAGCCATCACGGCAAGGCTCAGTGTTAATTTGCGCACAAGTAGTCCCCTCACTCGATCCTGTAAAATTCTATTTTTAGTTACATCTAGTTATAAAACTGGGTGGAGATTACACGCATTTCCGCCCAAATGCTAAGAATGGACTTTAGCATGTAGATGTAACTATAGATTATAAATAGTCTTTTATCAAAATCTCTGCAATCTGAACACTATTTAATGCAGCACCTTTTCTCACATTATCTGACACAACCCACAAATTGATCCCCTTTTCGTGGGATATATCTTCGCGAATACGGCCCACATAGGTGGGATCATGGGTCGCGCCTTCGGTGACCGCTGTTGGATAACCGCCGTCTTCACGGGTATCCAGCACCTGAACTCCGGGTGCTTTTTCTAATAATTCTCTACATGCTTCTGCAGTAATCTTTTCATGTGTTTCAATATGAATCGCTTCTGAATGACCATAAAACACCGGTACACGCACAGCGGTTGGATTCACCAGAATCGTCTTATCTTCCATAATCTTCTGTGTTTCCCAGACCATCTTCATTTCTTCTTTTGTATAGCCGTTGTCCTGGAATACATCAATGTGCGGTAACACATTAAATGCAATTTGTTTTGGATAGACATTGCATTCAACCGGCTGACCATTAAGCAGTTTAGCGGTCTGTGTGGCTAATTCTTCAATTGCTTCTTTACCGGTGCCAGACACTGCCTGGTAAGTACACACATTGATACGTGCAATCCCCACCGCATCCTTAATCGGTTTTAACGCCACCATCATCTGAATGGTCGAGCAATTTGGATTCGCAATAATGCCCTTCGTTTTATAGTTGGCAATGGCATGTGGATTAACTTCTGGCACCACCAGCGGAATATCATCCACATAACGGAACTCAGACGTATTATCGATTACCACACAGCCGGCCGCTGCCGCTTTAGGTGCAAACTCAGCCGAAATAGAGCCGCCTGCTGAAAACAAACCAATCTGCACTTTGGAAAAATCAAAATCCGCAAGGTTTTCTACGGTGAGCATTTTGTCACCAAATTCAACTTTCTTACCTGCTGAACGTTCTGATGCTAATGGGTAAACCTTACCTACAGGAAATTTACGTTCCGCAAGAATTGATAACATAGTTTCACCTACCGCACCGGTGGCTCCTACTACAGCTACATCGTATGTTTTACTCATAATCTTTACCTTTAATTCTCTCTAGCTTTAATTCGTTATAAGTTTAATTGCAGGATTGAAATTGTTTTTTAATTTATTTTTTTAATGCTTCAATCACTGCATCACCCATTGCGACCGTGCCCACTTCTGTACAACCCTCTGACATAATATCCGGAGTACGTAACCCCTGATCCAGCACCTGACCCACAGCATCATCAATGCGTTGTGCAACCGCTTCATTGTTCAGGCTATAACGCAACATCATTGAAACTGAAAGAATTGTCGCTAATGGATTCGCCACACCTTTGCCTGCAATATCCGGTGCCGAACCATGAATCGGTTCATACATACCGCGGCCATTTGCATCCAGCGACGCCGAAGGTAACATACCAATTGAACCGGTGAGCATGGCCGCCGCATCAGATAGTACGTCACCAAACAGATTACTGGTGACCATGACATCAAACTGTTTTGGCCACTTCACCAGCTGCATTGCCGCGTTATCCACATACATGTGAGTCAACTCAACTTCCGGGTAATCTTTAGCGACACGTTCCATTACTTCACGCCATAGCTCAGATACTTCAAGCACATTGGCTTTATCAACTGAACACACACGTTTATCGCGCTTCATCGCAATTTCAAATGCAGAGCGGCCAATACGTTCTATTTCACTTTCTTTATAACCCGCCGTGTTATACGCATAACGTTCACCGTCTTTCTCGGTGATTTCACGTGGCTGACCAAAATAAATACCGCCGGTTAATTCACGCACAATCATAATATCCAGACCAGCGACGATCTCTGCTTTTAGAGATGAGGCATCGGCCAGCTGGGGATATAAAATGGCCGGGCGCAAATTTGAAAACAGTTCGAGTTCGGAGCGCAAACCTAGCAGTCCTTTTTCCGGGCGTTTATCACGTGGCAGTGCTTCATACTGCGGCCCACCGACGGCACCCAGCAATATTGCATCGGCGTTTCTACATAGTTCAAGCGTTACTGCGGGAAGTGGCTCACCCGCAGCATCGTAACCCGCCCCGCCAATAGCAGCTTCATTCAGTTCAACATCCAGCGCGCCATCGGCCTGTAAGAAATTAATCACCTTTACGGCTTCGGCAACAATTTCCTTGCCGATACCATCGCCGGGTAAAATTGCAATTTTCTGTGTCATATTAAAACCTTTGAATTTCTAAGCCGACTGAAACAACCAGGGTGCCGACTGTTTACGTTTTTCTTCGTAAGCTTTTATTTCATCTGCATGTTGTAACGTTAAACCGATATCATCCAGACCATTTAACAGGCAGTGCTTTTTAAAAGCATCTACTTCAAACATATATTCATCACTGTCTTCAGTAATTACTTTTTGCGCATCAAGGTCTACCGTTATTTCATAACCTTTTTTCGCTGCAACTTTTTTGAACAGGTCATCGACAATCGCAGCATCCAGCTCAATGGGTAACATGCCATTTTTAAAACTGTTACTGAAAAAGATATCGGCAAAACTGGGCGCAATCACCGCGCGAAAACCAAAGTCATCCAGTGCCCATACCGCATGTTCACGTGACGAACCACAGCCAAAATTTTCTCGTGCCAGCAAAATCGTCGCTTTATCATAAGGCGCCTGATTTAAAATAAAATCCGGATTAATGCGACGCGTGCTGTTGTCAATATCGGGCGCGCCCGGATCAAGATAACGCCAGTCATCAAATGCATTAGGCCCAAAGCCCGAACGCTTGATTGATTTTAAATACTGCTTGGGAATAATCGCATCCGTATCAACATTGGGTCGATCCATAGGAGCAACTATGCCCGTTACTTTAGTAAATTTTTCCATACTATTTATTCTCTTCTACCTTATCCTGAATGCTTTCACCCAGTGCCTCGATGTCTTTTCCCAGCCCCTCCATTGTGGCGCAGCCATTAATGGATAACAGACCTGTAAGCATCAGACCGGCCAGTAATAAACTAATATTTTTTTTCATCTGTTAATTCCTTAAAAATTCCTAACATCAACAAAGTGTCCGGCTATTGCTGCCGCCGCCGCCATTTCAGGGCTCACCAGATGGGTGCGCCCACCGGCACCCTGACGCCCTTCAAAATTTCGATTTGAAGTTGACGCACAACGCTCCTGCGGCTCGAGCCTGTCAGCATTCATTGCCAGGCACATAGAACAGCCTGGCTCACGCCATTCAAAACCGGCATCTGTAAACAGTGTATCCAGCCCCATGTCTTCCGCCTGTTTTTTAATCAGACCAGAACCCGGCACGACCATTGCGAGTTTTATGTTATCTGCCACTTTACGGCCTTTAATGACACTTGCCGCTGCCTGCAAATCTTCGAGGCGTGAATTGGTGCAGGAGCCGATAAATACTTTATCAATCGTGACTTCATCAATGGGCGCACCCGCCTGTAGGCCCATATAGGTGAGCGCCTTCTGCATACCATCTGATTTAACACGATCAACCTGTGTAGCAGGGTCCGGGATATTCGCATCAATGGCAATGACCATTTCTGGCGAGGTACCCCAGGTTACCTGCGGCTTGATATCTTCCGCTTTCAGGGTAATTTCCAGATCAAATACCGCATCGTCATCACTGTGCAAATCAAACCAGGCAGCCACGGCCTGATCCCATTGATCACCTTTGGGCGCATAAGGACGCCCTGCTACATAATCAACGGTGGTCTGGTCAACGGCTACCAGCCCTACTCGAGCGCCCGCCTCAATTGCCATATTGCAGATGGTCATACGCCCATCCATCGACAGATCACGAATTGCCGAGCCGGCAAACTCCATGGCATAACCGGTACCACCCGCTGTACCGATCTCGCCGATTACCGCGAGTACGATATCTTTTGCGGTAACCCCGGCACCCAACTTGCCTTCAACATTAATACGCATATTTTTCATACGACGCTGTAGCAAACACTGGGTCGCCAGCACGTGCTCAACTTCTGAAGTGCCAATACCAAACGCCATCGAACCAAAGGCACCATGAGTGGCTGTGTGGGAATCACCACACACCAGCGTCATACCCGGTAAGGTTGCACCCTGCTCTGGCCCGATCACATGCACAATACCCTGACGGATATCATTCATGGCAAACTGGGTAATACCAAATTCACGCGTGTTTTTATCCAGCGTTTCCACCTGTATCCGTGACACCGGGTCTGCAATACCTTTCGCGCGCTCTGCCGCAACCGTTGGCACATTATGATCAGGAACCGCCAGCGCAGTGTCGGTTCGCCATGGCTTACGGTTCGCCAGGCGCAAACCTTCAAACGCCTGTGGTGAAGTCACCTCATGCACCAGATGACGGTCGATATACAGCAGTGCCGTACCATCATCCTCAGTTCGTACCACATGAGAATCAAATAATTTATCGTATAAGGTTTTACCGGCCATTGTCTTCTCTCTCTTGCTTTGAAACTCAGTATCTAGAGCTTCAGGGACTCATTCTTGCAGGCTTGAAAGTCTAACTGCCCATTAAACATAAAACAAATTCATCTTTTTCATATAAACTATTCCTAACTGGAATAACATATCTGTAAAGGCACATCTGGCGTGGATATTCAAAATTTGTCTGCTTTTATTGCTGTCAGTAACACGCAATCTTTCTCACGCGCCGCGGAACAGCTATTTATTACCCAGCCCGCGGTCAGCAAACGGATCTCATCGCTGGAAGGCGAGCTCAACACTCGATTATTTGATCGCATCGGTAAAACCGTGCAATTAACGGAAGCCGGGCGCGCACTGATACCGAGTGCTCAACGTATTCTAGCTGAACTGGAAGAAAGTAAGCGCGCCATTAGTAATCTGGACAGGAAAGTAGATGGTCATCTGAAGCTGGCCACCAGTCACCATATTGGTCTGCATCGTTTGCCGCCGGTATTACGCGCATATACTACGCTGTATCCTGCGGTTGATCTGGATATTCGCTTTATGGACTCGGAAGAAGCCTGTAGCTCAGTGCTGAAAGGCGAGGTTGAGCTGGCCATCGCCACCCTGCCGGAAAACTGCTGGGAACATCTGATCAGTGAAACTATCTGGCATGATCCGCTGGATATTGTCATTAGTGCCGAGCATTCTGATGCCAACAGGCAAGGACTCAGCGTCAGTCGACTGCAGAGCCTGCCGGCCATTCTTCCTGCAAAGAATACCTTTACCCGGGTTTTGCTGGAGCAGGCACTGGGGCTCAACGAAAAGAATCTGAATATTGCGATGGAGACGAATTATCTGGAAACCATCAAAATGATGGTGTCCATCGGGCTGGGCTGGAGCGTACTGCCTGTTTCCATGCTATCTCATGATATAGCCCGTATGGATATACAGGGCGTAGAGTTTGAACGTTTACTGGGTGTGGTCAGGCATCAGCATCGCACGCTTTCGAATGCCGCACGCATGTTGATGATTGAGCTGGAAAAACATAAGAGCTAAGCCATTCAAACGGCTCTAATCAACAGGCGGTGCCACCCGCATCACTTCTTCGACCGTGGTCAGGCCAGAAGCGACTTTCAGTGCACCGCTCAAACGCAGCGGACGCATACCCTCTTTGATCGCGACTTTTTTCAGCTCGGATAAATTCACATTCTCGGTGACCTGCTTTTTCACCTCAGGACTGAAGACAAACATTTCGTAAATACCCATTCGCCCCATATAGCCGGTGTTACGACATTCCAGACAGCCGACGGGCTTAAACACGACATTGGGTTTTGCCGGATTCCAGGGTTTAACCAGCGCCTTCCAGGTAGCCGAATCGATCTCTGTTTCCTGCTTGCAATGGGGGCACAGTGTGCGCACCAGTCGTTGCGCCAGTACGCCCAGCACTGTCGACTGAATCAGATAGGCAGGCACGCCGATTTCCATTAATCGGGTAATCGCCGAAGGTGCATCATTAGTATGCAGGGTAGACACTACCAGATGCCCGGTTAAGGCTGCCTGAATCGCAATATCGGCGGTTTCTTTATCACGAATCTCACCAATCATAATGATGTCTGGATCCTGGCGTAATAGTGTTTTTACTCCGCTGGAAAAATCCACCCCAATATTATGCTGGACCTGCATCTGGTTAAATGCAGGTTCCACCAGCTCAATCGGATCTTCCACTGTACACACATTCACTTCCGGCTTTGCCAGCTGTTTCAAGCTGGTGTAAAGCGTGGTGGTTTTACCTGAACCGGTTGGCCCGGTTACCAGAATAATGCCATTAGGGCGATTAATCATCGACTGCCAGCGTTCATCATCTGATGAGGAAAAACCCAGCTCCTTGAAGTTTTTCACCAGTACATCCGGGTCAAAAATCCGCATTACCAGTTTTTCACCAAACGCCGTGGGCATGGTCGACAAACGCAGTTCAATTTCCACGCCATCAGGACTGCGCGTTTTTAAACGACCATCCTGTGGGCGGCGTTTTTCCGCCACATCCATCCGCCCGAGAATTTTAATGCGGCTGGATACCGCGGCCATCACAGCGCTCGGCACCTGATACACCTGATGCATGACGCCATCGATACGAAAACGGACATTACCAATGTCACGCCGCGGTTCTAGATGAATATCACTGGCACGTTGTTCAAAGGCGTATTGCAAAAGCCAGTCAACAATATTAATAACATGCTGATCATTTGCATCCAGTTTACCGGCGCGCCCCAGCTCCATCAGGCTTTCCAGATTGCCTATATTGCCGGGACTCTTCTGTGACTCAGACTGGGCACGATTAACCGATTTGGAAACCGTATAAAACTCCAGCAAATAACGCGCTATCTCATCCGGATTGGCAATAACACGCTCAAATTTCTGCTGATTGATCCGCGACAGCTCCTGTTCCCACTCTTTTACAAAGGGCTCGGTAGTAGCGACTGTAATCGTCTGACTATCCACCGAAACAGGTAAAATATTGAAACGCGAGGCATAGGCGTATGACATAACAGAGGTCACTTTAGTGACATCAATTTTCAGAGGGTCGATGCGGTAATACGGCTGTTCAACTTTTTCGGCCAGCCAGGTCGTGAGAAATTCCAGATCCAGATGTTGATGCGTATCACGCTGATCCAGCCACTGACGCTCGGCAATGATCACCAGGGCATTTTTCTGCTGATATTCTGGTGCCACTGCCAGAGTACGTAACATGGTGATGTTTTCACTAGACACCATGCCATCTTCTTCAAGCCAGTTAAGTACATCCTGTATATTTAACTTTTTGTCTGCCTGTTTAATAACTGCATTCATTCGATAATTCTGCCGGGTAAAATATTCATCGTTTAGCGACACTCAATGCGCATACTTTTCAGATGGTCACGGTTTTTATAAATTTAAGTATAGTGGCTATACCGCAAAATTCGCGCGCACCTCGATCAGACTACTTGAAAATCTGTAAACTGCATAGCCTCATGCTGTTCAGTCACCGTCACCTCATGCACTATGGCCAGTGGCGGCCCCTGCTGTAACCACTGATATAATTTATCCAGCTGCGGCTCATTTCCACAGGCCATCAGCTCAACATGTCCATCGGCAAGATTTCTTACCCAGCCTGTTACACCTAGCTGATTCGCCTTATCGCGCGTGCTTGCCCGAAAAAACACACCCTGAACCCGACCTTCGACGATGTAGTGCCGGCATAACATATCTTAAAATTTCAAAGTGATTTCTTTCATCGGCTCAATCAACAATGTATAGGGAAAAGTCACCTGCAAACGATGCAAACCCTGGGCATTAGGTTGCAGCGCAACTGACTGCACAATGCCATCTATCGAGTTCCCGTCGAATTCAACTTTTAACGACTGGCCGATTTTATAGTTGGTTATTTTTTCAGCTTGAATGTAGGCCATTGCCATTGCCTGATTTGCGGGTACCAGCTGAATATTGAGCAAAGATTTATTTTCATCTGAAACAACCAGGCCTGGAATAATGTTAGAGCTAAGCACATAAGATGCCTTTTCAGCTTTCAGCACAGCTCGCTCAGCCTGCCACTGCACGACATCACAGGCGGCCTCAGCCATCTCACGTTCAGCCACCAGTGATTTATAAACGCCATCAATTTTCTGTAACTCAACTTCAGATAAAACCGTACGTTCAAACAGCTCTTCTGCCTGGTCAAGCTCAAGCTTCGCATCAAAAACAGATGGATCCAGTTTTTTTATCTCCGCCCTGCATTGTTTAACCGCTGAATTAAAAGGTCGTAAATCCAGCGTAGCCAGAATATCACCTTTAGACAGCTTTTGTCCTTCATGCACCATCACCTTATCCACCAGGCCATTCACAGCAAAACTATAACTACGTGCTTCTGGCCAATGCAGGTTTGCCTGAAGGTCAGCCGCGAAAACGGATGGCATTAACATATAGATACAGCACAGATATATCAGTTTCTGTTTCATCTTCATTAACTTATGCTCAATTTATACAGGCTTGATTGATTTATATACTCAATTGAAAAAGGCCATATCCGTTTGCCCCATCAATAACGACAGTTGCATCCAGGCAGTTGCTAATTCAAATTCGTTTTTTGCACGTTTATACTGAATTTCTGAAATCGCAATCATTGAATCACCCAGATCCGTTTTTACTTCCATTTCATACAGTGCACGACTTTTATCCAGTGTTAATTCACGAAAATCCTGTGCCGTAATTAACTGCTGATGTCGCTTTTGTAAAACGGCGATACGTTGCCATAAATTTAACGCCTGTGTACGCACAGTGGATTGCATATTCAATAATTCGGATCGCTGCTTTAACCATTCAGACCGGGCCTTTGAAACACGAGATTTAATACTCTGGCTTTCATACAGTGGTATCACCAGATTAATACTGGCCCTGACATCATCACTGGTTTTAGTACGCGCATACTCGGAAACAGCTAACTCTGCATTTATCAATGGTTTAAATTGCTGATCTTCTGCCTGCACGCGTTGTTCTGCTGCCTGCAATTGATGTTGGGCCAGTTGTATCTGAGGATTATTCTTCACGACCTGTTCTAGCACTTCAGGATAATCGGGTAATGCCTGCCTGGAAAACTCAAGATTCGGGCGCTGTAAGTTTGATGGCAACTGACCTGGACGGTTGAGTATTTCAGCCAGTGCCGCGCGGCTGGTACGCTGCTGCATTTCACTTAGGTTCCGACTGTGCAAGGTATCCAGATAACGGTTTTCAGATTCGAGCAATTCAAGATCAGAAATCTGATTCAATGCATGACGATCCTTGAGTGCATCATTACGCACATACGCAATGGCCAGTGCCTCGTTATCCCATACATATTTTAAATCGGCCAGCAGCACATTGAAGTAGTAAAGCGCAATAGTAATTTTTCGCTGAGCGATAACATAGCTTAAGTTCTGCTTTAACGCCTGCTGCTCTACAGCAGCTGCTTCAATGTTATTATTGCTACCGCCGAAATCATACAGCGGCTTTTTTAATCTTAATGTTGCACCGCTATCATTAGAGGACTGATCAAAAGCCAGTTCTGATGGTTCAATATATGCCGCATCCAGCTCCAGCTGTGCAGTAAAGCCAAGAGATGATTCAGCGTTTTGTAACTGAGACGTGGAATATTCTATCGCAGATTCGGCGGCTAACAGATCATAGGAATCGGCTTCCGCGGCAAACTGAAACGCCTGTTGTAAACTAAGCGGCTCAGGTAAAGGAGAAAGCCCTTCTGACTGCACAGCTATTGAGCTGATGAGTAATACACCACCTACAATAAGCTTCATTGACTCTGACGCTGCTGCCTTTTAAAGCGCGTAAAACTGGTTGAGGCATAATGCCCGTTCACGACATAATCACCCAATAACATAAACTCTTCCTTGCTGGAAGTCGCACCCGTGTAACGAGCGACCAGCTTGCCATCGAGATCAAAAAAGGCCAGTACAGGAGTTGCCCGAACACGATGTTTTTTGAAGGCAAAATCTTTTTGCGTAGTCACGCTACCATCAAAATCGGTCATCTCGACATCGCCTTCAATATCTACCTGAAATATTTTGAAATGTTTTTTGAAATAACTAATAACATCAGGCTGATTAAGAATAGATGTTTTCATGCGATGACAGAATGGACATTCATCCATTTCAAAAAACACAAAAATACCGCTTTTCTGCTCTTCTTTTGCCGTCTGTAATTCTTCAGAGAAATCACCAAATGTGGTATCAAAGAACTCAGTCTGCGCAGCCTGAAGTGCAGAACTACAACCGAGGAGAGATAATAATAGGAAAATATGCGTGTATCTAATCATTGCGATAGCCGTTCTATGGTAGCCATTCTTGTGCGAAGTATAGCCCTGATTAATAGCGTATGGAACAGAAGTAAGATAATTGTATGATTTTTTTGTTGATGATTAAATCACTTAACTGTCTGCCCGTCTTGTCTAATGAGACTTCATCCGTAAAAATAAATTCAAATGTCTGTTTTTTTAACATTTTTTATAATGCTTCTCTATCGCCCACAAAATACGCCCACAAAAAAGCCCGCAAAAGCGGGCTTTTTTGCAACCATCGATAAATATTTATTTAGCGAGATATGCTTCGTCAGATGCTTCAACCGCACCCACTGACCATGCACCACGTGTTTTCGCATGCTCAACCGCTGCATCTACATCGGCACCAGAAGCGTTACGATCAATATCAAATACCTGACCAGGGTAAATCAGGTCAGCATCTTTGATCTTGTCACGATTTGTCTTGTAAATTAAAGGCCACTGGTATGGGTTAGCATAGACAGCATCTTTACCTGAAATGCTCCACAGATTGTCACCCGTAGTTACCTGGTAAGAATCACCACCCGCAATGACACCGCCCGTTGAATCAGATGAGCCAGTAATTGCACCACTGGCCATTAAAGCAGCTTCCTGATCTTTTGCCTGTTTCATGGCATTTTCTGCCTGACGCTGCGCCTTGCCTGCCAGCTCAATGGCCTTAGCTTCATCACCAGCAGCCAGTGCGTCTTCAGCTGACTTGATCATTTTGTCTGTATCCCGCCATGCAGCGTCCATAGCCTTTGCTTTTGCATTGGCTGATTTAGCATCGGCAATTGCTTGCTCAGCTGAGATGTCGCTAACGCTGCTTGAATCTGTTGCGCAACCTGCGACCAAGCCGAGTACTAGCATAATGATAAAAAACGGCTTGATAAGGTGATTAAATTTCATGTTAATCGTCTCCGATGCATTTGTATGTTTGAATTAGATGAAAACTAGCAACGAGAACCCATTGTGTCAAGCAAATACCCTAAATAGGTGGTGTTTATATTTTCACTGTGAACCACTTCATCTTTGCCAATATACCTAAAAATACGCTATTCTCACCACCCCACCTCAACCGCAGACTTTAACTTAGGTATGAAGATGTCCGATTCAGTGAAAATTTATCATAACCCTCGCTGCTCCAAATCGCGGATGACACTACAGCTACTCAATGAGCAGGATGTCGACGCGGATATTGTTGAGTATTTACACACCCCTCCCAGCAAGCAGGAATTAAAACAGATTCTCAGCATGCTCAATCTGCAACCTCGGCAACTGATGCGTACCCATGAGGCCGAATACAAGGATTATAATCTGGCCGATGAGTCACTTAGCGATAGCCAGCTGATTGATGCAATGATTAAATTCCCCAAACTGATCGAGCGACCTATTGTTATTTGTAATGGCAAGGCGGCCATTGGTCGACCACCTGAAACTGTGCTTGAGATTTTATAAAAGATGTCTGAAATATTAGTGCTCTACTATAGCCAGAGCGGTTCAACGGCAGAAATGGCGCGCACAGTTGCTCGTGGTGTTGAAGAAGTTGAGGGTATGCAATCTCGGCTGAGAACCGTGCCTGCTGTATCGACCGTATGTGAAGCGAGTTCACCGCTGGTGCCCGAATCTGGAGCACCCTATGCGGAACTCAAGGATCTCGAAGAATGTAGCGGTCTGATTCTGGGAAGCCCAACCCATTTTGGCAATATGGCAGCCTCGCTCAAACACTTTATTGACGGCAGTGGCAGCCTGTGGATGTCGGGTGCAATGATTAACAAACCTGCCGCTGTGTTTACCTCCACCGCAAGTATGCATGGCGGACAGGAATCCACCCTGCTGAGCATGCTGCTGCCTCTGCTACATCATGGCATGGTGGTCGCTGGCCTGCCTTACAGTGAAGCTGCACTGCATAAAACCATCACCGGCGGTACGCCCTATGGTGCCAGTCGCCTCAACAATAACGACAATGCGCCACTGGACGAAGATGAAAAAGCGCTTTGTCTGGCACTGGGCAGACGCGTAGCTGAGCTCGCAACGAAATTACAGAACGCATAACGAGCACATGATGAATATAATTAAACTCTCCAGACTAATCACCCTGCTAGGCTACTTTGGCCTGCTCACGTTTATTCCTCTGTGGTATCTACTGATTGAACCGATCGAAGCCAGGTTCATATCAATGACAATATTGATACAGATGGGCCCTCTGCTGTTTCCCTTACGCGGCATCCTGCATGGCAGGGTTTACACACATGCCTGGTCAATGTACCTGGCGCTTTTCTACTTTATTGTCGGCATCTGGTATGCGGGCGACAGCAGCACCCGCCTGTTCGGTATTATATTCAGCCTGCTCAGTGTGATGTTTTTTGTCGGCAGCATGCTGTATACCCGTTTTCAGGGCAAAGCGGAAAAAGCAGCACATGCAGCCACTGAATCATCTGAAACCTGAATCTGCCATGCAGCTGCTTAGATTCAGTTAATTGATCTGGGTCAGAAACCGCTTTGTATAGTGAGATATGCTTACCGAGAAACCATTGGAGAACCACCATGTACACCCTCGCCGAGCTGAAAAGGCAAAATCAGGAAATCAGTGATTTAGTTGAAGTGCTGAGCGCATTGCTAAAAGAAAAACACCTGATGTGCAATCCGCTGGTGTGTGAACTGGTGAGTCGTTTTAATGAAAAAGTATGGATGCATCTGGTATTTGAAGATGACTCCATCTATGCCGAGCTTTGCAAGCACCACAATCCAGACATTAGCTCTCTTGCAAAACAGTTTCACGATGCCAGCCGAGCGATAAAAAAAGATTTTTCTAATTATATGAAACTCTGGTGCAAGGTATCTGGTACCCATCATGATCAGCAGGCTTTCTGTGATCAGACGGCCAAAATGCTTGAAATGATCAAACAGCGCATTCAGTTTGAAACAGATAATCTGTTTCCTCTGGTAGAGGCCGCCTGAGCAGATGACACCTAAATTAGCAGGCTGAATAGGGCCAGCTGCGTGGTGGCGATAACAACAGCAGCAACTTTAGGTGCTGCCTGATCAGGCAATCATACGTTGCGCTAACTGATCAACTATCTGATTTCCTCTTCGCAATCATCAACAATCACAACTATGCTATTAACAGAACAACCGTGATTGAAAAATGCCATTTATTCTTAAGTCAAATCTAATCTGCCTGACATGCAGTTTTCTTCTGTGTTTAATGCTGAATATGAGCCATGCCTCTAATTTGCAGAAAGAACGGCGCATGCAACAAGAGATCGTGGACTACATCATAGAAGGCTCTGCCGTGATGCTACACGACCCGGTGGCCAGGCACGATTTCCTTTCAATCTTCACTGAAGCCACAACCGACACGGCCAGAGGCGCGGTCATTATTATGCACGGCAGGGGTTATCACCCGGACTGGCCCGAGCTGGTATACCCGTTACGCACGGGCCTGCCAGATTACGGCTGGCACACTCTGTCCATTCAGATGCCAGTACTGGATAACAGTGCCAGTTTTTATGATTATCTGGACATTCGAGAGGAATCATATCCGCGTATCGAAGCGGCAATCCATTTTCTACAACAGAAAAAAATTAAACATATTGTTCTGTTAGCACACAGCTGCAGTGTACATATGGCTGTTGCCTGGTTAGACAGACATCCACAGGCCAGGATTCATGCCTTTATTGGCGTTGGTATGGGCTCGACGGATTACGGGCAACCCATGTTAAAGGCCTTTCCATTAGAAAAAATCAACATACCCGTGCTAGATATACGCGGCGAGCATGATTATCCTGCGGTGATTAGAAATGCGCCCAGACGTTTAAAAAATATGCGGCAGGCAGGCCATCCCAAATCTGCACAGCAGATCGTTGACGATGCCGATCATTACTTTACGCAACAGGGGGATGCGCTATTAAGCCATGTCGCAAACTGGCTAAAAACACTGTGAAAATTAGCAGGCGTTTTCTGCAAACGCATCAGTAATTACATCGCAGACGGATAAATTTTCGCCTCTAAACCCCGGCAATAAACTGCACTAATAGACCCAGGTTAGCTGAAAGCTATAGCGATCGCCGATGCTATCAACCACATTCTGTACCACTGCAAAATCTTCATTGGGTGCCGTTACTTTACGATCAATATAATTAAAGGCGAGTTTAAGCTTTGGTGAAAAATGATACTGCAGCCCATAGGTCATCGTATTGACATTCCGCTGGTCGCCTTCAGTCCAGATGACGCCATCTGTTGCATACAGTAATTCATGCAACTCCCAACGAGCCATGACCTCCCAGTGAGGCGTGACAAAATAGCCATAATCGACGCTCACAGCGCGTGACTTATTTCCATCTTCAGCGGCATACATCAGGTTGCCGCCTTTTACTCCGCCAGCGGTGCCCACAAACACCATGCCATCAGCTACCATAAACTCTACATCCAGACGCTGTCTGTCATTCAGCCCAAACAGCATGCCCTGACTTCGCATGCCAACGCCATAACGTTTGCGATCATATTCCTGCTGCAATGGATCAGATTCGAAAACTCGCACCCCATTCTGTAACCAGCTGTAGTACTTGGTGCCATGTTTCCAGGGCCCTTTACCACCCGGCAGATCTTTTTCTGCTGATAGATAATAATATTGCTCCAGCGGATGCTGTGGCCGATCAGAATCACTGATGCCTGTACCACGCCCAAGCATAAAGGCGTAGGTGTAATCCCAGTCATCCTGTTTAAAACTGTCAAACATCTGCACGCCCCAGTCTCTGGCACCATTAAAGCCGGAGCTTTTACTGGTAGGCGTACCAATAGAACCATTGGTACCGACACTTGCCGAAGCCCTGCTGCTCCCACTCGCAAATCGCTCCAGTACTTCCCGCGCAGCAAAATCGGTAAATTCGATGTAATCCTGAGCCACTATGCCCTGATACGTTTCTTCAAGACCCGGCGTTTTAAACAGACCAAAACGTAATCGTGCGCCTGCAATATGATTCGCCGTAATACTTAAATGATCCGCGACTATGGCGTGCTCACGTTGCCCCATAAAGTCATAGGTAATCAGATTGGGCGCAAATTCTGCAAGCACAAAATAATTCATTTTCTCGGTAAATGCATTACGCGCGATACCGGTAAAATGACCTCTCACTCCAGCCCTTGCACGCCTGAAATGAAATCGATTATCGTCTTCAAACCAGGGAGCAATCACAGAAGGTGCCGCGCGTTTTCCTGCATTAGGGCCAAGACTGATCGCATCGCCGAGATCCTGGGTATAACTGGGTTGTGCAAAAATAAATAGGCGATGGGTAACGTTTGCCGGCTCCGTACCCTGCAGCATTAGCCAGTTCACTGCGTAGGTACCTGCGGGTAAAAACAAACAAAGAGAAAGGATTGCTAGTTTAAATACCGGTGAATTAACACTCATTATCTGGCCTTTCTTCCACAGTTTTCTGGAAGACTGTCGACAGCCATCCGAAAGAAGCATAAGCTAGATATATAGAGCACTTAGCAATAAACCGCCACGCTAACTATAATCATAATACTTCTCAGACACCCTAAGCACTCCTTTCCAAATGACGAATAGCTGAGGCACTTACCGGGGCTATATTAATGAAACTTAATATTCTATTACTCACTATCAGCTTACACTGTCTATTCAACAGTGTTGGTAATGCCGAAACTACACTGCATATATCAACCGGCTTCACTCCTCCGGTTTCAGATTTTTTTAACCGCGTGCTAACAGAAGCTGACAGGCGAATAGAAAGCATAGCCATCTCATTCGAAATATTGCCAGCCGAACGCTCACTGGTCCTTGCCAATCAGGGTATCAATGATGGGGAATGCTGTCGCATACCCGAAGTCATCGCCAGTGAATACCCGAACCTTATCCATACCAATATCAGTTTCTTTGCTGCTCGCTTCAGTGCGTTCAGTAAACGCAGAGATTTGAAATTATCGTCTTTTACCGATCTCAAACCCTATTCGGTGGGTAGCATCAAAGGCTGGAAAATTGCGGTAAACAAAATACAGGAAGCACAGCCCAGAGAAGTGCATATTGTTACCAAGCCTGAGCAGCTTTTTCAGATGCTGAAACAGGAGCGAATTGATGTAGGCGTTATGGGATATCTAAGTGGTCTGAAATCTATTTCGCAACTACAAATAGATGATATTTATGCCATAGATCCTCCGTTGATTGAAAAGCCTCTCTACCTGTTTCTACACAAAAAACATAAAACTATTTTGCCAGAACTTAATCGCACACTCCGTGAAATGGTTAGCGATGGTACAGTAGATACAATATACAAGGATCTTATTCAATCTCTTCAGAAAGAAACGAGCAATTAATTGAAACCTCTTAAGGGAAAAATTTCCAGATCATTGGTACTTTGCATTGTACTGTTTAGCTCAGTGGTCACGCTCATGTTAACCGCCATACAGTTATGGCTGGATTATAACAAGGGTATCGACACGCTGGAAAAACGTATTGAGCAGATTGAAATCACCAACACGGCTTCAATCACACAGTCTATGTGGACAATTGATAATGCGGCAATAAAAGTTCAGCTCGATGGACTCATACGAATAAACGATATTATTTTCGTACAGATTCACAACGAAGAAGATCTCCTGGTCGCCAGCTCAGGCTCGATTAATACAAAAAACATTATTTCTCGTAATATCCCTTTGTACAAAAATTATCGCCATCAACAAACTTATCTTGGCACGCTCAATGTTATTGCCACTAAAGAAAACCTTTACAGTTATTTAATAGACACCATTATCGTTATTTTAATTTCGCAGGGCATAAAAACTTTTCTGGTCACATTATTTATTTTATTGATGTTTCATTATCTGGTAACACGCCACCTTGTTAAAATATCAAAATACTCAGGCGCAATTGACCTGAGCAAAAAACCTGTCCCACTCGTACTTGATCGAAAAGAAAATAAACATAAAAAGCCTGATGAGCTTTCACTTGTGGTTGACTCAATCAACAGTATGTCTGACAGCATTTATGAAAACTACAACCATCTGCTCACAAAACAGAAGTCACTCAGTGAACGCGAAGCTCGCTTTAGCTCAATATTTGATGCCATTTCAGATGCCGCTGTATTTGCTGACACAAATCGCAATATCACACAAATCAACCCAGCCTTTAGCCACCTCTTTGGTTACAGCATAGAAGAACTTGAAGGCCGCGCCACTTCCCTGCTATATGCAAACCCGGAAGACTTTTCCGCTCAGGGCAAGCAACGCTACAATGCCAGCATCAACGGTCTGTCACTGGTAGAAGTGACTTACAGGCGTAAGGATGGCTCCGTATTTCCCAGTGAAACCATGGGCGGCCCCATAAAATTAAACGATGGCACACAAATTGGCTATATCGCCATCATTCG
>Ga0316207_10002139_pt1 | contig 21336 bp, 15 predicted proteins | sample 6weekpyrite_MG_FD_204943 | JGI IMG/M metagenome (GOLD analysis project Ga0316207, IMG submission 204943) | Microbial mat bacterial communities from mineral coupon in-situ incubated in ocean water Damariscotta River, Maine, United States -... | ecosystem: Environmental > Aquatic > Marine >...
TAGCGACGCAACTTGTGCTTACACTCGTTGAGCCGCAATCTTCAGGGATTGGTGGTGGTACTTTTATGTTGCACTGGGATAATAAAAAGAAAAGTATGACCACTTTTGACGGTAGAGAAACCGCGCCAGCAACGGCAACCAGTGAACTTTTTTTGGATAAACAGGGAAAACCTTTACGGTGGATTGATGCTGTGGTTGGCGGTCGCTCAGTTGGTGTGCCGGGCTTAATGGCAGCGTTTAAAAAAGCACATGATAAATATGGTAAGTTGCCTTGGGCAGTGTTATTCGAGCAAGCTATTACACTTGCTGAGAATGGTTTTGTGGTTTCTCCACGTTTAGAGAAACTATTGGGTATGAATTTTAATCCCGGTATTCATAAACTCCCTGAAATAAAGCAATATTTTTTCCCAAATGGCAAATCAGTCAAAGCAGGGGATTTATTAATTAATAAAAATCTGGCAAAAGTTTACCGCGCGATTGCCAAAGACGGCATTAATGTTTTCTATCACGGTTGGATAGCTGAAAAAATTGTTGCCGCAGTACAAAATTCGTCAATTTCACCCGGCTTACTGTCGATGAAAGATATGGCAGCTTATCAAGTGGTAGAACGTGCGCCTGTGTGTGGCGCTTATCGACAATATAACGTTTGTGGTATGGCGCCACCAAGCTCTGGTGGAATAGCCGTTATTCAAATTTTAGGACAACTGGAAAAATTTGATTTAAGCAAGTATCAGCCTAATTCGGCTGAAGCTATGCATCTGTATACACAAAGTTCACGTTTAGCTTTTGCTGATAGAAATAAATATGTAGCTGATGCTGATTTTGTTAGTGTGCCAACGGCAGGTCTTATTGCCCCTGAATATTTAGCAAAAAGATCATTATTAATAGATGCTAAAAAAGATATGGGGAAAGCAGTTGCAGGCAATCCTGTAGGGGCATTAGCACAAACCAATGATTCAGCTATTGAACGCCCATCTACTAGTCATTTAACTGTTATCGATGGTCAAGGGAATGCTATATCAATGACCAGTAGTATTGAAAATGGTTTTGGCTCTGCGGTGATGGTTGAAGGGTTTATTTTAAACAACCAATTAACCGACTTTTCTTTAGCGCCAAAGAAAAATGGCCACTGGGTAGCAAATCGCGTACAAGCTAACAAGCGCCCAAGAAGCTCGATGGCACCTATGATGGTTTTTAATAATGATAACTCATTAAAGTTACTGGTTGGCTCCCCCGGTGGTAGTCGAATTATCAACTATGTAGCCCAAACTATTATTGGTGTGCTTGATTGGCAACTAGACCCGCAAGAAGCGATTAATTTACCTAAAGTGACCAATCGCAATTATGTCACCACCATTGAGCGTGGCACTTCAGCGGAACCATTAAAACCATTATTAGAAGCAAAAGGGCATACTGTGCAGGTTCGTGACCTTAATAGTGGTATTCATGCTATTGAAATAACAAAAACTGGTTTTGTTGGCGGCGCAGATCCGCGCAGGGAAGGGCTTGTATTAGCAAAATAATTTAAAGCCCTTTTTCACAAGACCTTGCTTGTTTTTTACTTTCACTAGTGTCAAACAATTGAGTATAAGGTGTTATTTTATACTGGACGTAGATCTGATCTATTTTTCCTGATTTACGCCATTGATATAACAAGCAATTTAACTGGTGATAGTGATTTTTAAGCTGAGATCGTTTGGGAATACTTATATATTTACCGCTAAAAAAGGGCTTATTTATTTCTGCTAACTTATATTGAACATTGTCGTATTCATGTTTGATTTTTGCATAAGATCTTTGTGCCCATACTAGATTTTGAATCGGCATCACATCAATACGTCCTGCCAATAACATGCCCATCAATTGATCAATGTTATTGGCATAAACAACCGTTTTAGACGTAATATTCTCAACAGAGCCACCATAATATGAGCCTCTTAACATGCCAAAGTAAAGCTTGTTAAGTTGCTTTATACTTTGATATTGCTCTATATTTTTTATCTGTGGAGCAAATAAGTAATATAGCGTTCTTTTCTCATATCCGATCAACAAAGGAAGTAGATATTTTTCTCGTTCAGGTGTCATTGAGTGCCGGGGGATAATATCTACTTGACCATTTTTTGCCCGCATTAAGGTTCTTGGCCAGGGCACATTCAGCCATAATGGCTGAGCTTTAATAGCGACAAGTAGTTTGTCAATAATTGAAATAACAGGGCCTGTAGGCTTATTTTGGGTAAAAACAATTTCTGGTGGTCTGTGGCGAACATCAACTTGAACTTGCTGAGCAAAAACTATTGTTGGTAAAAGTAATATAAGTAGTATAGATATTTTTTTTAATAACATAATGCGATCAAATAAAGTAGAGCTACTTTGAGTAGTGATGAACTATTACACACTGTAAGTTTTTGTACTAGATTATAAAGAGTATAGTCTACCTTAAACTCAGCACACTATTAGATGATAAATTAATTGTTGAAATATCATCATACCTAGTGAAATCATTTAAATTAACCGCTTCAAACACAGAGCAATGATAGCGAAAAGTTAATATTTAAATTCGCATTTTGGTTTAATACTTGCTTATCTATTCTAATTGTTATATTTCCTAATGAAATATCCTTAAGTCGACAATAATTTGTCAGGAGAGTAATGTGAGCAGTATTAAACGACCTAAAATAGCTAATTTATTTGTAACCTTTATCAGCGTCTTCTTTGTATTTATGTCTCTAAACAGTCAAGCGATAGAAACAAGTTTTCAATTGCATAAAGCTGACCAATCAGGTGCTTATGGTGTAAGCCTTGGTTTAGGAGATAACTTTTTTAAACAAAAAGAATTCAATTGGAGTGTGACTTACAACCGCCTTGAGGATATTAACGTTACTTGGAATGAAGATGATATTGCTTTTTCGTTAGATACTGTTGATTTAATGTTAAGTTATCGGTATTACCCAAAATCCTATAATAAATTTTTAAAAAGTTTAATCTTTGAATTTCAGGCTGGCGTTGGTGTTGCACTGACTGAAAATAAATTTCTTTGGCCAGAGCTAGAAGAAGAAAAGTTCTTTTCTGAGCAAGGGGATGTTAATGGTGTAGTTGCATTTGTAGTGCATAAAAAGTTCACCAAAGAAATGTCAATGAATATTGGTGTAAAACGCTATCCTGGTTATTCTGACTTTGGCGATATTTCTTCAATTTACTTAGGTTTTAGTTATCAATTTGGTAGTCAAGACGGCTATTAGCAATCGTATTCTACCTTTGACAATAGTTTAACAACACAATTGTCAAAGTTTGTTAAACTTAGTTTACTTTTTATTCATTAATATTACTTCAATTGATGAAAGCGTATGGAGAAGTTTAAAATGCGTGGTTTCAAATATATAGCACTATTACTTATTTTTTGCAGTACGGTTTTCGCCTATACAACAGGTGTTGATACTGATGGTGATGGCTATCACGATGGGGTTGATTCATTCCCAAATGACCCTACAGAGTGGCACGATACTGATCTTGATGGTATTGGTAATAATACTGATAATGATATAGATGGCGATGGTTTAGATAACGCCACTGATAATAATGATGATGGCGATCTAGTGATAGATTTCTACGATCCTTTTCCTATCAACCATTTTGAATGGTTAGATACTGATGGTGATGGTTTAGGTAATAACGAAGATACCAACGACGACAATGATTCTGCGCCTGATATTACCGATGCTTTTCCACTAGATCCAACAGAAACACTTGATTCTGACAACGATACTATTGGCGATAACGCTGATTCCGATGATGATAATGATGGCGTTATTGATAATTTTGACACTTTTCCTCTTGATCCTTTAGAAACCACAGATACTGATCTTGATGGCATAGGTAATAATGCCGACTTAGATGATGACGGTGATGGCGTACTCGATGCTGATGATTTATTTCCATTAGATCCAACTGAATCAGGCGATGCCGACGGTGATGGTTTAGGCAATAATGCTGATGCCGATCGCGACGGTGATGGTGTTGTTAACGCAACGGATATATTCCCTGATGATCCAGCTGAATGGTACGATACCGACTTAGACGGAACAGGCAACAACACTGACGCCGATGATGACGGTGACGGCGTACTCGATATTAATGATGACTTACCCCTTGATGCCACTGAAACCGTTGATACTGATAATGATGGACTGGGTAATAATACCGATGATGATGATGACAATGATGGCGTGCAAGATGCTATTGATAAGTGCCCGTTAGATCTTTTAGAAAGATTAGATACCGACAACGATGGTATTTGTGATGGTCCCGATCCCGATGCCGATAACGATGGTGTTGCCGATTCTTTAGATATATTTCCGTTAGACAGCACTGAGCAATTTGATTTAGATAATGATGGTTTAGGTGATAATGCTGATGCTGATAAAGACGGTGATGGTGTTGCCAACACTAGCGATGCTTTTCCCAGTGATCCTGCTGAATTTATAGATACAGATTTTGATGGCATAGGTAATAATGCAGATGCAGATGATGATGGTGATAGCGTTATTGATATTGATGATATGTTTCCTCTTGATTTTTCTGAAAGTGAAGACTTAGACGGTGATGGTATTGGCAATAATAGCGACCCCGATATAGATGGCGATGGCATTGCTAATGCCGATGATGCTTTTCCTCTTGATATGAGTGATACCACAGATACTGATGGTGATGGTATCGGCAACAATATTGATACCGATGATGATGGTGATGGCGTCAATGATGCTGTTGATGCATTCCCGTTAAATCCAACAGAAAGTATAGACACTGATGGTGATGGTATTGGTAACAACAGTGATGCCGATGATGATGGCGATGGCATAGTTGATAGCGTAGATGAATTCCCTCTTGATTTAAGTGAATATATAGACACTGACAATGATGGCTTAGGTGATAATACTGACGACGATGATGATAATGATGGTGTACTTGATTTACTTGATGCTTTTCGCCTTGACCCAACAGAGCAAGATGATACTGATGGCGATGGTTTAGGTAATAACGTTGACAGTGATGATGATAATGATGCCTTTACTGATGATATAGATGCTTTTATTCTCGATCCACTTGAATGGTTTGATACCGATGGAGATGGCATCGGTAATAATGCCGATGATGATGATGATAATGATGGCGTTTTAGATGGACAAGATGCTTTTCCGCTGGACGCAAATGAACAACTCGACAGTGATGGCGATGGTTTGGGTAATAATAGTGATAGCGATGATGATAATGACGGTTTTATTGATCAGGAAGATGCGTTACCTAATAATCCGCTTGAATACCTAGATACTGACGGTGATGGCATTGGAAATGTTGCCGATCAAGACGATGATGGTGATGGTGTTATTGACGCGCTAGATTTATTTCCATTAAATGAAAATGAATTCGAAGATAGTGACGGTGACGGTCTAGGAAATAATGAAGATAGCGATGATGATAACGATGGCCGTGCAGATCAGTTCGATGCTTTTCCTCTTGATCCCTTTGAAGTAGATGACACTGATAACGATGGCATTGGTGATGTGCTTGATACTGATGACGATGGTGATGGTGTTTTAGACTTTTATGATGACTTACCACTTGATGCTAATGAACAAGTTGATACTGACGGTGACGGAGTAGGTAATAATACCGATCTTGATGATGACGGTGATGGTATGAGCGATGCCTTTGAATTACAGTATAACTTTGATCCTTTAGACAGAGCTGACGGCACTTATGATACTGATCTTGATGGCATTACCAATGCAGAAGAAGCACAAGCTAATACTAACCCATTAATAGATGATTATGCGCCAATTATTGCACCACCACAGGCTGTTTATATTAACGCAACACACACCTTTACTAAACTGGAATTAACGGAATTACTTGCGTTAACACAAGTAGCGGTATCTGATGGTAAAGACGGCGATAATTGCTGTAATTTAACGGCATTAGGTTTTGAATCAGGCGCTAAAAATGTGAGTGCTGGTTTAGTACCAGTAACATGGCGCGCCATTGATGAAGCCGGAAATATTGCCACTATTGTGCAAACTATTAATGTTAACCCCTTGGTGAATTTCTCTGCTGAGCAAACCGTTGCAGAAGGTGGCACTGCACGTGTAAATGTGGTGTTATCTGGTCAATCCCCAAGTTACCCACTTGAATTACCCTTTATTGTTAGCGGCACAGTTGATGGTGCTGATTATCAAGTAGCTAGCAATAAAATTGTGGTCACTGAAGGTACCCAAGGTTATATAGATATTACCTTTAACAGTGACTTTGAGCTAGAAGGGCAAGAGCAGTTTATCCTCACCTTTGCGCCAGCAGTTAATGGCGGTGTTAACAATAAGCTCATTATAAATGTAGTAGAAGCTAATGTTGCTCCTGAAATAACATTGTCATTACAACAAAATGCTATTAACAACAATCAAGTTGCTAAAGATGGTGGTGAAGCAAGCATTGGTTTAGTTATTAGCGATTCAAATGTCGATGATACTCATGTGATAGATTGGCAACTTCCTGATTACTTATCAGCACAAGTTAGTGCCAATCAGCTACAAGTTTTTATTGATCCACTAAAAATTGCTTTACCTGATGAAAACAAAGGGTTAATTGAGGTTGCTGTTACGGTAACAGACAGTGGTAGCACCAATAACAGTGGCAGTGAGAGTTTATCTCAAACGAAACATTTTGCATTTCCATTAGTTGATACACTCCCTCGATTAAGCGCTACAGATACAGATAGAGATGGTATTTCAGATCTAGATGAAGGTTATAGTGACGATGATTTAGATGGCTTACCAGCATTTTTAGATATTTCAACCATTCCTTACTTGCAGCCATTACATGTTAATTCGTCTGTGGTTAAATTAGTTGAAACTGAGCCGGGCTTGCGCTTACAGTTAGGAAAATACGCCGTATTGCAATCATCAGATGGCTTAGCGTTATCTCAACAAGAGCTTGATGATACAGGTTTAATTGCCGCTGATGAGCTAGTACATCAAGGCGGATATTTTGATTTTAAAATTGAGGACATTACGCCATTTGGTCGCTCAGTCTTTATCGTTGTGCCGCTTTCACAAGCTATTGCTGAGTTTGCTGTTTATAGAAAATTTACCACAGAAAATACCTGGCAAGATTTTGTCGTAAACAGTAACAATGCTATTGCTTCAAGTGAAACGGTCAATGGCGTTTGTCCACCGCCACAAAGTGAGCTATATCAATCAGGTCTTATTATTGGTAATACCTGTTTACGCTTATTGATTGAAGATGGCGGCGTTAACGACAGTGATGGTATTGCCAATGGTGTTATTGAAGATCCTGGTGGCATTGGGATAGTCTCTAATGCCACAATAGCCAAAGAAACTACGCCGGAGAAATCTAGTAGTGGTAGTTTTTCAATTTTTGTCTTATTACTAGCAATGCTTCTGTTATTTAGGGCTAATAAAGCACTTAAAATTTAGTAGTTAATTTCAACCCACATCAATTTATAAATTTTGCGGTGGTTGAACTCCTTATGACTTCGCTTATATTGCTCCATTAGATAAAGCGCGCTATTATTATTTTACTTTTAAATTAACGTAACGCGCTTATGTCAATCTCCGCTGTAAACCCTTCAACAATCACAAAAAAAGAAGCAGGTAAAGTAAATTGCACTTTAGATTTACAGACTTTCTTACCTTACCGTATGTATTTTTTAGGTGCGAAAATGGCAAAGTCTGGACATGATTTGCCAGAGCTGCTCAAAGAACTAGAAGTGAACATTAGTGAAAGAGAATGGCGGGTTATTTCTATTTTAGGCGCTTATGGCGGTTTAACTAACAGTAATGTGGCAAAGCTTTTACAGGCGGATGTGGCAACTATTTCTCGGGCAGTAAAAATATTAAAAAGCTTAAAATATGTTGATACCTTAAATTCTCGAAAAGATAAAAGAAAGTTATTGATTTTTTTAACAAAATCAGGGGCGGAGCTGTACGATAAGATCACCCCGAAACGTATTGAAACAGGTGATATGATCGACAGCTGTTTTAGTAATGATGAATTATCGACGCTTCATCATTTATTAAATAAACTTGAGCGTCATTTAAAACATATGGAAAATGAGCTAGAAAGTGAATGGGTTTAATTGTTATTTACTAAAGCATCCTCAAGTTGCTTTAGTAAATACGGTGAAACTTTCCAATAATCACTCTTTAACGTGTCATTAAAATGCTCAATCACGGTAACCACTTTTTCTATGCCAATAGTATCAGCATAATGCATTGGCCCGCCCATATAACGCGGAAACCCATAGCCATTGAGCCAGATCACATCGATATCACTGGCTTTAGTGGCTATACCTTCGTGTAAAATATTAGCGCCTTCATTGATTAAGGCGAATATTAGACGATTTTGTATTTCTTCATCAGAAATATCAATACGTTGCTTAACACCTAAAGCTTTAGCTTTATTTGCAATTAATTGACAGGCTTTTTCATCGTGACTAGGCTTTTTAGTTTTTTGATCATAGTGATAAAAACCTGCGGAAGTTTTTTGACCTAATCGATTAGCTTCTACCAGTGTATTTGCTGCGGCAAAATAAGTAGGATCTTTCGATAAGTTAGGGTTTTCTTGACGCGCTTTATAAGCGATATCAATTCCTGACATATCATTAACAGCCAGCGGTCCCATCGCCATGCCCCATGAGGTCATAGCATTATCAATTTTTGTTGGCGTGGCACCTTCAAGCAATAACATATTGGCTTCTCGGCCATAACAGGCATACATTCTATTACCAACAAAGCCATAACACACGTTAACAGCAACACTAATTTTATTGATTTTTTTACCTAACGCCATGGCTGTGACAAGGGTTTCTTCACTGGTTTTATCTGCTTGTACTACTTCTAGCAGTTTCATAATATTAGCAGGGCTAAAAAAGTGCATGCCTAATACTTTCTCAGGCCGCTTGGTGATGCTCGCTATTTGGTTAATATCTAAATAAGAAGTGTTCGTTGCTAAAATGGCTTCAGGCTTACAATGGTTATCAAGCTTGGAGAATATTTCTTTTTTTACCGCCATAGTTTCAAAAGCCGCTTCGATGACTAAATCAACATCCGATAAATCAGCATAATCACAAGTACCTGAAATTAATGCTAAGTAATCATTAGCTTGTTGCGCTGTTATAATGCCTCGCGATTGTGCTTGTTGATATCTCGTGGTAATAGCACTTATGCCTCGGTCTATGTTGTCTTGATTCATTTCTACTAGCACAACGTTAAAACCTGCTGAGGCAAAACACATAGCAATACCACCGCCCATAGTGCCAGCGCCAATAATAGCAACAGAGCTGATCGTTAGAGGTTTTGCTTTATACGTTAGTTTAGCGGCAGATTTTTCGGCAAAAAACGCATGGCGCATCGCACTTGATTGCGTTGAGTCTCGACATTGAATAAAGAACTCGCGCTCTTTTTTCATTGCTTCATCTAGCGGCAATAACAATGCGTTTTCAATAGAATCTATGGCTCGTTGAGGGGCTTGTTGTCCCCGTGCTTTTTTTGCAAGTTTATCACGCCATTGTTGGCATAATTCAGTAAGTGCAGGGGTAGACTTAATCGGTTTTTGCTCAATAAGTTTAGCGGTTTGGTTTGATTTTAGTAGTTGCTTGGTAAATACAAGGGTTTGCTCTAATAAGTTACTATTTATATTGCTTTTATCCTGGCTATTAACATCAGTGATAAGCAAATCAACAAGGTTATATTCTGTTAACTGCTCAACTTTTTTCATCTTACCTAATGAGATCATTTCAAGTGCTAAAGCAATGCCTGCAATTCGTGGTAATAACTGGGTGCCGCCGGCACCGGGAATTAAACCTAGCGTTACTTCAGGCAAGCCCACTTTTGTGCCGCTCAGTGCCACACGGTAGTGACAGGAAAGTGCCAACTCAAAACCTCCACCAAGTACAGTGCCAAATAGCGCCGCAATAACGGGCTTTTTGCAGTGATTTACCTTAGTAAGTACCGCAGGCAAGCTTGGCTCTTGGGGTGTTTTGCCAAATTCAGTGATATCAGCACCAGCAATAAAGGTGCGACCTTGGCAATCAATAATGATCGCCTTCACCTCATCATTTTGTTCAGCTTGAACTAAGCATGAAACAATGCCTGAACGCACAGCATGCGAAAGGGCATTTACCGGCGGATTATCAATGGTAATAATCGCAATCTCGTTTTGTATTTCTAAAAAAACTGGTGTTAACGTCATGGTGCTACCTTTCATCAAAACTTACGATTACTTCATCTGAAATTGGATGCGATTGACAAGTGAGAATATAACCAGCTTCAATCTCGTGAGGCTCTAAGCCATGATTGATATCCATTTCTACTTTGCCTTTTACCAATTTAGCTTTACAAGTAGAACAAACACCGGCTTTACATGAGTAAGGCAATTCAACACCATTGGCCATGCCAGCATCTAAAATATTGGCGCCAACAGTAGCTAATTCAAATTGATTACTTCTATCATCAGCAATAACAGTTACTTTACTGATATGATTCTCACCATAAGCTTCAACACGATTTTTAGCATTCTCTAACACCAGTTGCGCATCTTCAGATGAACTAGCAAATAATTCATAATGTACTTGATGTTCGGTTAACCCTTCGTACCTAAACCCGCGAGAGACTTCAGAAATCATTGATTCTGGGCCACAAATAAAAGCTTCATCGGTATTGCGAATATTTATTAATTTTTGTTTTTGAAGTTGATAGCCTTTTTTATTATCAAGCCTACCATTAAGGATATCAGCGCCTTGATCTTCTTGGCTCATCACGTTTACCCAATTAAAGCGTGTTAAATATTTATTTTTAATAAAACTTAACTCTTCTTTAAACATCATGGTGATGGTTTTCTGATTGCCATAAACTAATGTTACTTGGCTATTTTTCTCTGTGCTGAGTATTGATTTGATCAAAGATAATATCGGTGTAATACCACTGCCGGCAGCTAGCAACATATAGTTTTTACTTTGTTTGGCATTTAATTGCACGGTAAAGTCGCCTTGGGGCGGCATAACATCAATACTATCTCCCACAGCAAAGTTGTCGTTGGCATAATTAGAAAACACACCATTGTCGACCCGTTTTATGGCAACAGACATTTCGTCATCATCAACACCCGAGCAAATAGAATAACAACGACGAATGCTTTCGGCATTTATTGAGTACTTTAGCGTTAGAAATTGCCCAGGTTTAAATTTAAATGTTTGTTGCAGTTCTTTTGGTATCGTAAAGCTAATACAAATGGCGTTGTCGGTTTCTTGCCTAATACGGGCTATTTTTAATGAATAAAAATTTGAATCTGATGGATGTGATGAATGTGGCATAGTGCACCTTTTTATTTTTCTTTACTTAAATGTGTTTAAAGAGATCGAATGGTTCATGGCAAGTGTTACATTTAAATAATGCTTTACATGCTGTTGAGCCAAATTCACTTACAAGTGTGGTGTTATCGCTTTTACAATGTGGACACATCACCTGCGTATCATTATTTAGCTCTTTTGCATCGCCAATTACATCATTAGGTGGCGCAATACCATAATCTCTTAATTGCGCACGACCTTTATCTGTCATCCATTGTGTTGTCCACGCTGGAGATAGCTCAGTAATAACAGTGGTGTTTTTTATGCCAATATCACGAAAAGCTATAGTTATATCTTCGCTAATGGCATCCATTGCAGGGCAACCAGAATATGTTGGTGTGATGGTAACTGTCGCTTGCCCATTATCAAGTTTGATGTCTTTTAAAATCCCTATATCCCATAATGATAAGGCTGGGATTTCAGGATCTTTAACGTGATCAAGACATGCCCATAACTGAGGCACTACTGAATTTCGACGAAACTGTTCACGTTCAAACTGTTCAACAGATTTACTCGGAATTATCGGCTGATAAGGCTGCATAATTAATTACCATTTAGCATCAGGAAAAGAGCGAGCAATAAACTGCATTTGCGTTAACAAATGTCCTAAATGCTCGGTATGATAACCTTGGCGACCTCCACGTACTGCCCATTCTTGTGTGGGTACGGTTAAAGTCGCTTGCTCAATAATTGCACTAACTTCTGCTAACCAATCCGCCTTTAAACTAGCACAATCTACGGCAACGCCTAAAGCAACTAATCTTTGCTCTAACTCATCTTGTTCAAATAATTCATGGCTGTATCCCCATAAATCATCTAAGGCGGTTTGCATACGTTGATGGCTTTCAGTGGTGCCATCGCCAAGGCGTAAAGTCCAGTCCTTACTACGACGACAATGATAACGGGTTTCTTTTGCCGCTTTTACTGCAATAGCTGCTAATGTTTCATCGCTTGAGTCTTTAAGTTTTTCTAAGAAATATTTATTATAAATATCAATTAACAACTGGCGTATGGTGGTGTAAGCAAAGTCGCCCTTATGTAGCTCATGTAATAAGTGATTTTGAAATTGTCTCTCGTCACGTAAATAGGCGAAATCATCTTCAGTTGTATCATCATTGCCATTAGTTTTATTGGTTAGCTCTGCTGCGTAGCCATAATACATACGGGCATGACCAATAAAGTCTAAGGCAACATTACCTAACGCAATATCTTCCTCTAAAAATGGCGCGTTAGAAATCCATTCAGATACTCTGTGGCCAATAACAATGGCATCATCACCAAGGCGAACGGTGTAATCAATGATATCTTGATTAGTATTTGTTTGCGTCATAAATTGCTCCTTTTACATTGCGCCTACGTCTTTGGGAATAGGGTAATAGGTGGCATGTCGATAAGGCTTATCATCAGACGGATCGAAAAAACTTTCACTATCGTCTTCTTGCGAGGCACAAATATCGCTCGATTTTACTACCCAAATACTCACGCCTTCACTTCTGCGTGTATAAACATCACGAGCATATTCAAGTGCTTGTGCACTATCTTCGGCGTGTAAGCTGCCGGTGTGTTTGTGATCTAGACCACGTTTTGACCGAATAAAAACTTCAAATAATTCTAATTTTTCTAAACTCATGTTATTTCTCCAAAATTAGTTTTAGTTACTACTTAAGTTAAGCAGCACTGTCAGCTTGCTGTTGTTTCTTTTTATATGCTGACATCGCTTCGCGAACCCAACGACCTTCATCATGGGCTTTTACATGATGTTGAATACGTTGACGATTACAGTGACCATTGCCATTGATTACCGCGTAGAACTCATCCCAATTAAGCTCACCACTGTCATGTTGACCTTTTTCTTCATTCCAACGTAAGTCTTTATCTGGATGCTCTAAACCAAGGTAAGCAATTTGTGGTGCGGTTTGGTCAATAAATTTTTGTCGTAAATCATCATTTGTTTCACGTTTTATTTTCCATTTCATTGATTTTGCCGAATGAGCAGATTCAGAATCGTGGGGACCAAACATCATTAATGCTGGCCAATAAAAACGATTAAGGGAGTCTTGAGCCATTTGCTTTTGCTCTGGTGTGCCTTTAGCAAGCTCCATCATGATTACGTAACCTTGACGTTGATGAAAACTCTCTTCTTTACAAATACGGATCATACCCCGTGAATAAGGACCATAAGAAGTACGCTGCAAAGAGACTTGATTAACAATGGCGGCACCGTCAACTAACCAACCTATCGCGCCCATATCTCCCCATGTTTGTGCGGGATAATTAAAAATTGAGGCATATTTGGCCGCGCCAGTTTGTAAGGCTTCAATTAACTCTGCACGGGTAACACCTAAGGTTTCGGTGGCGCTGTATAAGTATAAACCGTGACCACCTTCATCTTGAACTTTGGCAAGTAAAACTGCTTTACGTCTAAGCGAAGGCGCTCTGGTGATAAAGTTACCTTCAGGTTGCATACCAATAACTTCAGAGTGAGCATGCTGAGACATTTGCCTGATTAAATTTTTTCGATAAGCTTCCGGCATCCAATCTTTAGGCTCGATTTTTTGCTCGCTATCAATTTTTGCTTGAAAAGCAGCTTCAAGCTCTGCTTCACTTTTATTATATTCAGCCATTTTATCTCCTATTAATTAGTCTGGTAGTATCTGTCTTCAATCAAAACAGATACTACAAATTAACGACTTCTTTTTAATACATTTATACCTAGCACCGCTTTGTCCATGCCATCAAAAACAGGTAAGCCAGCCTGCTCAAAAACTTGTTTATATTCTTGAAATGGAATGCCAGCATCTATAACAACACCAATTAGGCATTTTTTCTTGGCAATAAGTTGTGCTAGTTTTTTTGCGAATTCAGTGGCAAATTTAAGGTGGGTGGTATTTATTTGGTTAGAAAGCGGCACCAAACCTAACATCACAACTTTAACGCCAAAATTAACCATAGATTCAACACAGTCAAAATAAACCTCTTCATTAGCCATGGGCGTTAAATCCAATGGATTAACTGCCGCCACTAAGCCATTTAACTGATGTTGAGTTAATACTTCAGTTAATTGCTGATTATTTTCAGCGCTAAGTTCATATAAAGTGTTGGCGTCGTTATCGCCTAAAATATCAACACTACCAACAGTTTCATAACCGGCATTAGTTATAATAGCTAATTGACCGAGTGCTTTGGTATCAGGGTAGGCGGTCATCCATTTAAATACCGCATTAAACTGATTAAAAGTTTCAACCACAATGGCGCCAGCTTTACTCAGTAAACGTTTTTGCTGTAAGTAATCGCCGGTCATAGCGCCTGTGTGCCCAGCTGCCGCTGCTTTTCCTAACACAGAGCGACCGCCTTTATAAATAATAACGTGTCGATCATTTGCTCTAAATTTTTTCACGAGTTTGGCAACTGCACAAGCGTCACCATCGACAAATCCTTCAACATACAATGCTAATACACGTACGGACTTATCACGTTCTATTAACGCCATAAAATCTGATAAACGCATGTCTATTTGGTTGCCAATAGAGAAACCATATTTTAGGCTTAAATTGTCATGTTTTGATAAACGAGTGATCAAAAACGCACCACTTTGACTCACTAACGCTACTTGCGAGTGTTCATTAAAGTGAATATTTAATTTATCTTGTGGAATAAATAAACTATTTAGTTTTAAGGACGATAAAATCATACCTAAACCATTAGGCCCCACTATGGCAGGGCACCACTGGTTACTGTCGCGATGATGTTTTATTAAGCTTGATAAGTGTTCACCATAACCATATTGATCTGCGCCATCACCAATACCGCCAGCAACAATGTAAATAACATTAACACCAGCGCCTTGTTTCAGTAGCTTGTCTATTGTTTCTACGCACGCTTTAGCGGGGAGCGATAAAATTAAAATATCAACAGGCTTAGCTATTAAAGCGCTAACGTCAGGCAAACATTGAATATTATCAAACTCATCTCGAGATGGTTTTATTACCAGTAAATCAGTTTTTGATAAAGATGATCTTTGCAAATTATCAAGGATCATTCTACCGACATTGCCTTGTTTTTCTGAAACACCAGCAATAGCAATACGCTTAGGATTGAGAAAGCTATCATCAGAAAGTGGAATAGGGCAAGTTTCTTGGTGATCGTCTGTAGCACGTAAACCAACACCGTCTAGCGCAATAAAATCACCGCTTGAATCAATAACAAAAGGGTTTACTTCTAATAAAGCTATGGCTTTTTCTTTCATTAAATCATCGAGTTTCCAAATGTTTTTAAGAAATTTTTGTAGCTTTTCTTTAGTGACTAAAGGCTTTTGTTGACGTACTTTGCCTAATAAAATTTTACCAAGCCAATGATTTTCTAGTTCATCAGCGGCTTCTTCTGCACTAAAAACAGACGTTGGCCAGATCAATAATGAATCTTTTAGCTCTTTTGCCCACTCTTCAGCTAATAAGCCACCAAAGCCAAGTGTGACAATAGCGCCACAACATTTATCTCTTTGCAAACTAACAAATATTTCACTGGGAACACCTTGAACAGATTTAAAAGCCACTTTTTCAGTGACAAGGGTGCCAATCCAAGAAAATGATTTATTAACATGTGCAGACATTTCGATATGTCTTTGCTGCACTTCTGCTATTGAAAAATCACAAAATGCTAAAGCACCGTTATCTGACTTATGCCATAACTCGTCTGCCATACCTTTAAGTACAACAGGGTCGCCATTATTAAAGCATGTATTATTACAATCATCAGTATTATAAATAACACTATGCTTAGGTGTTTTTATACCTGCTTGTTGAAGTAAGTTATATATTTCAAATTCAGGTATGAATTTATTCAACATTAGAAACCTATTCTTAACCTATTTTCCGGTGAAAACAGCAGGGCGTTTTTCCATAAATGCAGCGACACCTTCTTTGTAATCATCGCTTTTTCCTAAGTGTTGCATCGAATCACGTTCACGCTCTAATTGCTCATGTAAACTATGATCAAACGAGCTATTTAATAAACGTTTAATGTTGGCTAACGCTTCGGTTGGCTGGCTAGCAAGATGATTAGCTAAGTTTACTGACTCTTGCTCAAGCTGTTCGTTATCAACAACTTGATAAATTAGCCCCCAAGACTCGGCTTTTTCTGCGCTTAATTTATTTCCTAACATCGCCAATGCCTTGGCACGAGGTAGACCTAAGGCTCTAGTTAAATGCCAAGAGCTGCCAGAGTCTGGCACTAGACCGATTTTACAAAAAGATAAGATAAAAGAAGCTGACCGAGCGGCTATAACAATATCGCAAGCAAAGGCGATACTTGCCCCAGCACCTGCGGCAACACCATTAAGTGCACAAATGGTTGGCATGTTAAAGCCTGCCAATCGGCGAATAAGTGGATTGTAATTTTGTTCAACCGATAATCCCAAGTCTGGCCTTACATCGTCTGAAGAGACCGTTCTGTCGCCTAAGTCTTGACCGGCACAAAAACCTCTGCCATTACCTGTTAATAACAAGCAACGTGATTGACCATCGGTAGCGATTTCATCTAATGCTGCTCTGACTTCTTCATGCATAAGTGCAGTAAAGCTATTCATTTTGTCAGGGCGGTTAAGGGTTAAAACAGCGACGCCATTAGTTTTAACTAGGGTAATTGTTTCGTATTTTTTATCTTGTTCCATAAATAAAACCTCAGTTATAATCTTTAGTTGTTTTTATTCGTTAACTTTTTATCTGTGATCTGTGAGTAACTAAAATGCCCGTTTATGCCCTTGATGACTTTATTCCTGTTATTGATCCAACTAGCTTTATTCATCCTAGCGCAGAAATAATTGGCGATGTTATTATCCAAGCCAATTGCTATATTGGTCCTAACGCTGTACTACGTGGCGACTTTGGTCGCATTTTTGTTGGCGCTAATTCCAATGTTCAAGATTGCTGTGTCTTACATAGTTTTCCTAAAAAAGACTGTCACCTTGAGCCTTTTAGCCATATTGGTCATTGTGCTGTTTTACACGGCTGTTATATTGGCGAAAATTCCTTAATTGGGATGAACGCTGTTGTTATGGACGATGCCAATATTGGCACCGAATCAATTGTTGCCGCCTGTGCTTTTGTTAAAGCTCAATTTACTTGCCAGCCACGTTCAATGGTGGTTGGCACACCTGCTAAAGTTATTCGTAATCTAACTGAACAAGAAGTTAGTTGGAAAACCTCGGGTACTCAAGAGTACATAAATTTAGCTACTCGCTGTAAAGAGAGTTTACGCATTATTGAACCCCTTACAGAGGTTCAAGCTAATCGTCCTCGTTTTTCACTATCGAAACATGTAACCAAAACCTAAAGCAACGTTTAAGAGCTAGTTATCATCTGAATACTTACGTTCAACTAAAGTCAAAATATCGTAAATAGCCACTGCTTCATTATGTTGGTTGGTCACTTCAATATCCCAAACAACAACGCCAGTATGATATTTATCATCAGGGCGTTTTGACTTGTTTATTTTACGTTTAGCCGTTAATTTCACTTGTATGGTATCGCCAATGGCAACTGGCTCAACAAAACGTAAGTTATCAATACCGTAATTAGCAATAACAGGCCCTTGTCCGGGATCAACAAACATGCCAGCCGCTGCTGATATAACAAAATAACCATGGGCAACCCGTTGACCAAAAAATGAATCTTTTGCCGCTATTTCATCAAAGTGTGCATAAAAATGATCACCAGATAAACAGCCAAAATTAACAATGTCTGCCTCAGTGAGCGTGCGGCGGTGCGTGGTTAATGACTCACCAATTTCTAACTCTTCAAAATATTTTCTAAAAGGATGCACGCGATCGGTTGTGGTGGTTGCACCTTTTACATATTCATTGCTGATTGCCATTAATGAAGAAGGCGAGCCTTGAATGGCTGTGCGCTGCATGTAGTGCTTAATAGCGCGAACACCACCTAATTCTTCACCGCCACCAGCACGACCTGGACCGCCATGCACTAAGTTAGCAAGTGGCGAGCCGTGACCGGTTGATTCTTTTGCACAATCTCTGTCTATTACTAACATACGGCCATGATGAGAGGCAGCACCTAAAATTAGATCGCGAGCGTAGTTTTTATCATAAGTAAATACCGAACCTGCCAAGCTACCTTTGCCTAATTTTGCTAGTTCAAGTGCTTGTTCAATATCCGTATAGGGCATTAAAGTACTAACAGGACCAAAAGCTTCAACATCATGGACGGTATTATTAGTTAACGGATTTTCGCAATGTAATAGTGTTGGTGCTAAGAATGCGCCTTTGCCGTTTTCGATGCCTATACTGTTAAAATTATCCAAGCCATCAAGAATAATATTATTGCCTTGGCTAAGTTGGTCGATAACCGAGACAACATCATCACGTTGTGATTTACCCACCAAAGCGCCCATGCGCACGCCTTCTTGCTTTGGATCACCTATGGTAGTTTTTAATAAACGCGCTTTAAGTGCTTGTGCAACTGCTTCTGTCATGTTTTCTGGTGCGAAGATACGACGAATCGCAGTACATTTTTGACCGGCTTTTGTAGTCATTTCACGGGCGATTTCTTTGATGTATAGATCAAATTCAGGATCTTCAACTTTGACATCAGGTGCTAAAATACAACAGTTAAGCGAGTCAGCTTCCATGGTAAATGGAATAGATTTGGCAATAATGTTTTTATGGGCTTTCAACATTTGTCCTGTTGATGCTGAGCCGGTGAAGGTCACAACATCTTGCTCGGTTAAATGATCAAATAAATCGCCGACACTACCACAAATTAATTGAATAGAGCCTTCAGGAAATATTTTTGATTCAACCATTGCCTTAACAACAGCTTCAGTTAAATAACAAGTCACACTACCGGGTTTAACCACTACTGGCACACCGGCAATTAAGCTAGGAGTGATTTTTTCTAACATCCCCCAAACAGGAAAGTTAAAGGCATTAATATGAACAGATACGCCTTCTTTAGATGTTAAAATATGGCGACCAACAAAGGTGCCATTTTTTGATAATGGCTCAACGGGTCCTTCAACAATAAAAGTATCGTTATTAAGCTCTCGACGGGCAATGCCGCTATAGCTAAACATGGTGCCGATACCACCTTCAATATCTACCCAAGAATCTGCTTTGGTTGCCCCCGTTAAATATGAAATTCGATAAAAGTCTTCTTTACGATCAAGTAAATATTTTGCCAACGCTTTGATCATTTCAGCACGTTGATGAATGGTCAATTTACGTAACTCAGGGCCTGCTTTAGCTCTGCCATAATCGAGCAGGGCATCAAAGCCTGAAGTAAGGGAGTTAATTTCGCCAACCACTTCATCGTTAATTGCATTTAAACACTGTTGAGCACGACCATCGCCGCTAACCCATTGACCATTTACATAACTTTGAATTTTCATACTTGTTCCGTTTTGTTAATTCTTTTTTTAACTGATAAGTTGCTGTTAAATTTGTTTTCATTCGCCCCACGTTTCGATAACGTCGACAAACTTAGCTAAAAATAGGTTGGTTTGATGTGCATCTAAAGCGCGATGATCTATGCTGAGCGAGACATAACACTTAGGTTTGATCACCATAGTATCGACGCCATTTATTTCTTCAACAACGACACGTTTTTCTAATTTACCTACGCCTAAAATGGCTACTTCAGGTTGGTTTATAATAATGGGCGTGGCAATTAAACTACCACTCACACCATGATTTGAAATGGTAAAAGTGCCATTTTTCATATCACTTGGGGTTAGCTTGCCATTACGTGCTTTGTTAGTTTGCGCTGTTAATGCTTTGGCAATAGCAAACAGGTTAAGTGATTGCACTTGTTGTACAACAGGCACCACTAAACCGGCATCGCCAAGCGCGGTACCAACACCAATATTTATATCACTAAATAATTCTAGTGCATCGTCATGAAAACGTGCATTTACTTGCGGTACTGCTTGCACGGCTTTTACTACTGCCGCTAAGAAATAAGCAGTAAAAGTTAAGTTAACTTCAAGCTCTGCATATTCTTTTTTATGCCATTTTCTATGCTCGATAATATTGCTCATGTCCATTTCAAAAATACTGGTAACATGGGGAGAGGTTTTTAATAAGCTATCAACCATATGATTAGCAATTGTTTTTCTCATTTTGGTATGAGGTACTCTAGTGCCTTGCAGATCTCTTGGCGTGACAGATTCAGCAGATGTTGGTGTGCTTGCTACTATTGAAGGCTCAGGTGTTGGCATATTAGTGATATAGGCTAAAACATCGTTTCTTGTTACTCTGCCGCGCCGACCTGTGCCAGTGATAAGGCTAAGATCTAAATGATGGCTTTTTAACAAGCGACGTGCAGCAGGGCCGATAAGATCATGAGCGCTGTTATCATTATCTGTTTGATGACTTAAGTTTTCTGAACTATTAATTGCTTTATCGATAGCTTGATTGACAGTGTTAGCATGTTCAACTACAACAGAGTTATCTGTTTCTAAATGACCTAATACGGTATCAACCACTATTTCTTCACCCTCACAAGCAATAATGTCGCGTAAACTGCCCGTTTCTGGCGCACATATTTCCATCGATACTTTATCGGTTTCTAGCTCAATTAATGGCTCACCGGCTTTTACTTGTTGACCAATGCTAACTAGCCATTTTGACAACGTAGCTGATGTGCCTTCTAGTTGCGCGGCGGGTAGGGTGATGTCAATTGTACTCATTTTTGCTTATACCTTGTGCTTTTATCTATTGGTCAATTACCAAATAACTATGGTTGATGTTGCTAAAACTCGACCGTGTCTATAATAGTAGTCATGATTCGTTCAACTGTGGGAACAGCGGCATTTAATAAATGAATATTATGCGGGTTTGGCGTATCTGGCATGGTCAAGCGTTCAATGGGGGCATCTAAATCAAAGAAACCATCTTTGGCAACAACCGC
>Ga0316207_10002140_pt1 | contig 21332 bp, 12 predicted proteins | sample 6weekpyrite_MG_FD_204943 | JGI IMG/M metagenome (GOLD analysis project Ga0316207, IMG submission 204943) | Microbial mat bacterial communities from mineral coupon in-situ incubated in ocean water Damariscotta River, Maine, United States -... | ecosystem: Environmental > Aquatic > Marine >...
CTCACGGCGCACATTTTACATGATTCTACTCGGGATTACATGTGAAGTTTTGGTGACAGGTAGCTTGTCAAGCCTGTTGTGACAAACTGGCGCGTATGCATTGTAGTACGCCGTAGTCGTATTCGCCCTCAAGCGTTTCATAGATTGGCTTTAGTTTGCCGTCTTCACTTTGCTCAAAGGCAAACCGGATGGCCTTGAGTTGTTTGTCATTCAGTTCGATAGCATCATCCAGTTCTATTTCACCTTGCTCAATTGCCTTGGCCAGATGGTTATAGACCGTGGTCAGGGTCAGGTCGCGTTGGTGGGCAATGGCCAGTGGCGCCATGCCTTGGCACAACAACTGGATGGTTTCATCCACCGTGTCGGTGACCGGTGCCGGTTGGCTGTGTTCGAGGATGACATCGAGAAAGGCCTCGCCATAGTTTTCCAGTTTGCGCACGCCGATGCCGGTAATGCGTCCCAGCTGTTCCAGGGATTGCGGTTGGCGTTCCACCATGTCGGCCAGGGTGGCATCATGAAACACAACATAGGCAGGCACGCCTTGTTCCTCTGCTAGTCGTTTGCGGCATTCGCGCAGGGCATTCCACAGATTTGTGTCGGCCTGCTTGTTGAACTGGCTGGTGTTGCGCTTGCGTTCGGCCTTGCTGGCCTTGCTTTGTTTGCGCAGCATCAGTTTCGCTTTGCCTTGCAATACTGGTCGTGCCGCTTCGGTTAGGCGCAGGCTGCCGTGGCCTTCGATGTCTACGCTGAGCAGCCCACGTGAGATCAGTTGTCGGAACAGGCCACGCCACTCGGTGGTTGTGTGTTCTTTGCCGATGCCATAGGTGCTGAGTTTATCGTGGCCGAACTGTTTGATGCGCTCTTGATCGCTGCCGCGCAAGACATCGATCAGATAATTCACGCCAAAACGCTGGCCGGTGCGATGCACGCATGACAGTGCTTTTTGCGCCGCTACGGTGGCGTCCCAGGTTTCGGGTGGGGTGAGGCAGTTGTCGCAATTACCGCAGGGCTGATCTAATTTGTCACCAAAGTATTGCAGCAGCGCCTGACGCCGGCAGGTGGTTAGTTCAGACAGCCCCAGCATGGCGTCGAGCTTGTGGCGTTCGACCCGTTTGTGCTGTTCGTCGGCGTCGGAGTTTTCCTGCATCTGTTTCAGGGTGATGACATCCTGCAGGCCGTAAGCCATCCAGGCGTTAGAGGGCAGACCATCACGACCAGCACGGCCGGTCTCTTGATAATAGGCCTCGATGCTCTTGGGCAGATTAAGGTGGGCGACAAAACGCACGTCCGGTTTGTCGATGCCCATACCAAAGGCAATGGTGGCGACGATGATGATGTTGTCTTCGCGCAGAAAGCGTTCCTGATTGGTTTGACGTATCTGCTGCGACAGACCGGCATGATAGGGCAGTGCCGTCAGGCCCTTGCTGGTCAACCATGCGGCGGTGTCTTCAACCCGTTTGCGCGACAGGCAATAGACGATGCCTACATCACCTTCATGTTCATTGCGGATAAAACGCAATAGCTGTTCGCGGGCATTGCCCGAGTTCTCACTGATGCGATAACGGATATTGGGCCGGTCAAAACCGCTGTTGAATAGCCTGGCATCTTGTAGTGCCAGCCGCTGGATGATCTCGTTGCGGGTCGGAGAATCGGCCGTAGCGGTCAGGGCAATGCGGGGAATGTCGGGAAAACGCTCATGCAAGGCCGACAGCTGGATGTATTCAGGTCGAAAGTCATGACCCCATTGCGATACACAGTGGACCTCGTCGATGGCAAACAGGGCCAGCTTAATCTGGCTGAACAGCTCTATGGTGCGGCCATTAAACAGCCGTTCCGGTGCGACATAAAGCAGGTCTAACTCACCATTGAGCAGCTGGCTTTCTATCTCGTTCATCTCAGCACCGGTCAGACTGGAGTTGAGATAGGCCGCCTTAACACCGTACTGACGCAATGCCATCACCTGATCCTGCATCAGGGCAATCAGAGGTGAAACGACAATACCGACACCATCACGGACTATGGCCGGAATCTGATAACAGAGTGATTTACCACCACCGGTGGGCATCAACACCAAGGCATCGCCACCATTGACGACTTGGTCGATGATCTCGGCCTGATCGCCACGAAATTGCTCATAACCGAAAATGGATTGCAGGGTCTGCAGGGCGGGCGGGTTATTCAGGAGGCTGGAATTCATGGCGGGCATTATAGCTACTGAGCGATGATAGCGACATATTAAATATGAGCTGTGATTTCATTAAGTTTATGAAATTACGTGAAATCTAGCTGGTTGTCTTAAATTCGATTGGTTGGGAACAAGATTAAAGTTGTTATATTGATATCCGCTAATGCTATAAGGTTAATACTGTCTTGGCAGTATAATGAACAATGACGAAAAGGCCCGAACACATGCCGTTTAGTAATTAGTTGCTATATCAATATGTTGATAAAACGCATTCAGAAGTTTCTTGAGAAGAATCCCATAATACCACCGGAAGATAGTCGTTTAGAGCAATCTGACGTCTTGCTTAAAGAGCTTTTCGATAAATATCAGATCTTGTCCAAGATCCTTGATGTTAGTAATGACATCCTAAAAATCGACGCAATACAGCTTGAAGGTGAAGAGGCGCTACAGTCTGTGATTGCAGTATGTCAGGAAGCACTGGGGAGCGATACCTCAGTGATAGAGTTATATGAGCAACAGTCGGATGAGCTGGTTGGGGTGGCTAAATACAATGCTGCTTACAATCCTCATGGCTATTTTCGTATTCCATTGTCAGAAAATTCACTTTCAACCTTGGCGTTTAATGAAAAACGGGTGGTCGCCATTGAGGATGTAGTGAATGATCCCCGAGTGAGTCAGCGAATTCGTCAGCATTTTGATGCCTTGTCAGGCATTGCTGCTCCTCTAGTTGTCGAGGGAAAGTCGATAGGTGTATTGCTTTCCATGACCAATAAACAGCATTGCAGTTTTTCAGAAATGGATATCTTATTGATGGAAGGTCTGGCCAATGTGGCGGCACTTGCGGTGCAAACACAGATGTTAATTGTGAACCGTAATGAGGCTGATAAGCGTTTTCAGCATCTGATTGAGCTGGCGCCAATCGCCATGATTCTGGTCGGTATGGATGGGTCCATTATTGAGGCAAACCATGCGGCTATTAAATTACTGCGAGTTGATAAGCCCGATATTAATCAAAAAAATCTGAGAGATTTTCTTGAAAATAATGCAGATAAGCTAATGGAACATTTCCAAACCAGCTCTGATAGTACATCGATATGTATAAAAACCAATTTTTTGAACGAGTTTGGTGAGAAATTAATAGTCGGAATCGATGCTAATGCATACATATTCTCAGATAAGGAAGTGGTACAGATCTTTATCCGCGATATCACCCAGGATCATCACCTGGCTGAGGAGATGTCCTATCTTGCCCGTCATGACCCATTGACTGGGTTGATTAATAGAACTGAGTTCGAGAACCGGTTACGCGAGTCCTTGGCAAAATCAAAAAAAGATGGCGCTGAGCATGCTGTTTTTTTTATTGATCTTGACCGATTTAAAATTGTGAATGACACCTGTGGGCATCTGGCTGGAGATGAATTGCTAAAACAAATTAGCAGCCTTATAAAAAATTGTATTCGTGGTGTGGATAGCTTTGCCAGAATTGGTGGTGATGAGTTCGCGATTTTATTGAATTCCTGTAATGAGGAAAAGGCGATTGCTATTGCAGAAAACATTTGCAGACAGGTAAAAAGTTATCGTTTTGTATGGGCTGAAGAGGTGTTTGGTATAGGTGCCAGCATTGGTGCCGTGTTGATTGGAAAGCATAGTCCCAGTTTGGAAGATGTGCTCAAATTTGCCGATACTGCATGTTATGTGGCCAAAGAGCAGGGGCGAAACCAGGTTTATTTATATCATGAGCATGATAAAAACCTTGAATTAAGACAAGGAGAGATGAACTGGGCCAATAGAATTAAACGTGCGCTTGATGATGAAGGGTTTTGTTTGTTCGAACAGGAGGTGCTGACGGTTTCTGTTGAAGAAGGGGAGGATTCATGGCGGTCGATTTCATTAAGAATGAATGCTGATGGAGGCTTTTTCTTGCCGACTGCATTTTATCCGTCAGCTCAGAGATATAACCTGGTCGTGGATATTGATCGTTGGCTGGTTGAGCATGCTTTTAAATATATTGGCAATAAACCCAGTGATGAAAAAAATGGATTCTATTTTATTGGACTGTCGTCACAATCACTGAATGACGAGAATTTTATAGGGTTTCTGACTGGCGCTATAAAAAAATATGGGGTGAACCCAGAAAACATATGCTTTCAGTTAAGAGAGTCAGAAGTAATCTCCTGTCTTGGAAAAGTGGAAGCGTTTATTGTTGTTATGAGAGAAAAGGGCTTTTATTTTTGTTTGAGCGGTTTTTCCGGAGGCTTTGGCACAATTTCACTCTTGCAAGGATTGTCTCTGGATTTCATAGGGGTCGATGGTTCCGCAGTAGATCAGATCACTCTGGAAATGGTTGAGGCAGTATGCCGTATTTGCCACATGGAGGGCATCAAGGTCATTGCGGATTCTGTCGGCAATATTGAAACATTTAATAGCCTGAGTGATGCCGGAATTGACGGCATAGTGGGAAACAGTATCTCGGAACCAAGGCTAATAGATTGATTTCCGACCGCCCGCTTGTCAGACAGAAAAAATTGTAGGCTGTGTTATCCCATAGCGTTATTCAGATGCTTACGCCAAACAAAGTCATATCAATGCAGTTTCCAGAATTTTTCCATGGTCAGGTAGGTGAACGAGGCCGTCCAGGTGATCATCATCAGGCCGATCAGTGACTCCATGCCGGTCAGCAGACGCAGCCCCTCCATGGGATAGAAATCGCCAATCCCCAGCGTGGTGTAGGTGGACATTGAAAAGTAGAAATAGTCATAAAAACTTGCTGCTGCTTGACCGCCGAGACTGCCGCTGCCAATCCATTCGGCAATTACCAGATAGCTAAAGGCATACAGCGTGATCTCAATTACATGGGCGATAAAAGCGGCGTAAATCACCACCAGAATGCGCTTTCGCGGGGCAAAGTTGAGTTCCATCAAAGAAGTCAGACGCAGCGCTTCGTAATGGATTAACACCACGATTCCCGCTAGTAACGTGGCAATGCTGAACTCAAGCAGGGTGTTCATGTAATTTCCTTGGTGGTGAATAAAAACATCTTATGCAAAAGTTGCCGCGATCACAATTGCCCTGCTGTGTTAGCGGTCTACGTAGGTTTGAAGGCGGTTGCGCCAACCGGGCAGCCAGCGGGATTCATCACGCGGGGCATTTTGCACTCTGCGGCTTAGAGCAAAGTCGGCGGCACGAACAAATTCGGGCATGACGGCTGTATTGTGATTCATGTTTTCCAGTACCTGTAACAGTCCCCAACCATGACCCTTGTATCTTTCATTAATTGAAACTCCTTCGCCCTTGAAGTTGACGTAGTCGATCAAGGCGTAGATACCGTTTGTTTGTTGTGCGACTCGATAAAATTGATTGCGGACATAATCACGCTGAGTCTTTGTCGGTAATGCCGTTAGCATCTTAGGTAGCGCAGCCTCCATGCGTAACACGATAAACTCGACCTGCTGCGGGATGCTGTTGTGTAACAGCTGGCGCAGGCTGTTCATTTTTGCACTGTTTATGTTTTTATAAAAATCGTTGCGATTGGGCCAGGGGGCATCGCTGCTGTTGTTTAGCCAGTCGGGCAGGGTGATTGTTTTTTGTAGATGGCTCTTCAGTTGCGGAAAACTTTCGCTGAAGGGGCCTTCAAAGCCTTTGGGATACCAGATGAAGTGACCAATGCCGAATGAGGGGAAGTCTTCACCCTTATTCCATACGGTTAGGTTTTCTTCCTTTCCCCTACCTTCGTTTAACCAGATCTTTTGGCCGATGCTTTGTGCCTGTGCTGTTGTGAGTTGAATGTTGTTGTCAGCCGCAAGGGCCGCTTGAGAAATAGTAATTGCCAAGGCGATGGTGCTGATTAATCGAAATAACATTTTTTGGCAGATGTTGGTTGTTTGTTGATGTTGTATAGAGATTCTATACGTCGACGGTGAAATATCGAGTAATAACGGACATTGCTGGGTGCGTGTGCGATTAGGCCAGAAATGATAATTATGCTGAAAAATAACCAGCTGTCGTATTGCTCTGTCATGAGTAAGGCGGCGAACAAAATTAGCTTAATGATAATGGCCTGGCCGCGTAGTTGAAACAGCCAAACACCATTTGACCAGATATCCAATAGCATCATGGCTGTGCCGGTGACTATGGTGAGGTGAATGAAGAACAGCCAGTTTGTTATGAACGTGTCGCTTATAACATAGGCAGCCATACCTGCCATGCCAATCAAATGCCCGGTACGCAGTGTGATCTTGATCCAGCGTTTGGCTTTGAAGTCGCGGCTTTGTGGCGGGAATATGAGTTGCGAAAAGTTCATATCAGCTTATTAAGCTAGCTGGTGATGAAACAGACCCCATTACGAGGCCTGTTTTTCTTCATGTGCTGTGATGTTTAACATAGGCAAAAGAAATCGCCCAGTGTGTGACTCTGGGTTCTCCGTCACCTGTTCTGGTGTGCCGGTGGCCACGACCATGCCGCCCTTGTCGCCACCTTCCGGGCCGATGTCGATCAGCCAGTCGGCGGTTTTGATGACATCGAGGTTGTGCTCGATGATGACGATGGTATTGCCGTGATCACGCAGACGATGCAAGACGGTGAGCAGTTGTTCGATGTCGTGAAAGTGCAGCCCGGTGGTGGGTTCATCGAGTATATAAAGTGTTTTGCCGGTATCACGTTTAGATAACTCGCGCGACAGTTTGACACGTTGTGCTTCACCACCGGAGAGGGTGGTGGCGTTCTGGCCCAGGGTGATGTAGCTGAGGCCGACGTCCATCAGGGTTTGCAGTTTGCGTTTGATGGCAGGCACGGCGCTGAAAAATTCCACCGCGTCTTCGACGGTCATCTCCAGTACTTCATAGATGCTCTTGCCTTTGTATTTCACATCCAGGGTTTCGCGGTTATAACGCGCCCCTTTGCAGACATCGCAAGGGACGTAGATGTCGGGCAAAAAATGCATTTCAACTTTGATAACACCATCGCCCTGACAGGCTTCACAACGTCCGCCTTTAACATTAAAACTGAAACGTCCCGGTGTGTAACCACGCGAACGTGCCTCTTGCGTGCCGGAGAACAGGTCCCGAATCGGTGTGAACAGGCCGGTGTAGGTGGCGGGGTTGGAGCGCGGTGTTCTGCCAATCGGGCTTTGGTCGATGTCGACGATCTTGTCGCACTGCTCCAGGCCGATAATCTCGGCGCAAGGAGCCGGATCATCGCCAGCACCGTTAATCATCAGCGCGGCATTGCGATACAGGGTGTCGTTGATCAGGGTCGATTTGCCCGAACCGGAGACGCCGGTGACGCAGGTCATCAGCCCTTGAGGGATATCGACGTTGATGCCTTTAAGGTTGTTGCCCGAGGCACCGCGGATTTTTATTTGTCGTTCTGGATCAATCGGCGTGCGTTGCGCCGGCACACTGATCTCTTTTTTGCCGGACAGGTATTGGCCGGTGAGTGAATTGGGGTTGTCGAACACCTGTTGCGGGCTGCCTTGCGCCACGATCTCACCACCGTGGACACCGGCGCCGGGGCCGATGTCGAGCACGTAATCGGCCGAGCGAATGGCATCTTCATCATGTTCAACCACGATGACGGTGTTGCCAAGGTCGCGCAGATAGACAAGTGTATCGAGCAGTTTTTCGTTGTCGCGTTGATGCAGACCAATAGAGGGTTCATCAAGCACATACATGACGCCCACCAGCCCGGCGCCGATCTGGCTGGCTAATCTGATGCGTTGTGCTTCACCACCAGAGAGGGTGTCGGCACTGCGGTCAAGGCTGAGGTAATCAAGCCCGACATTGACCAGGAATTTGAGTCGTTCCTGTACTTCTTTGACGATCTTGGTGGCGATCTGGCCGCGCTTGCCGGGCAGTGTCAGGTCACTGAAAAATTCGTGCGCCCGGCCCACGGCCATACGGCTGACCTCAGGCAGGGTTAGGCCGGCGACGAATACATTACGTGCTTCAGTTCGCAAACGTGCGCCACCGCAGTCGGGGCAATTCTGGTGGCTGAGGTATTTGCTTAGTTCTTCACGCACGGCATTAGATTCAGTCTCGCGATAACGCCGTTCCATATTAGGGATGATGCCTTCAAATGGCGCCAGTTTGCTCTTGGCTTTGCCGCGGTCCGAGAAGAAGGTCATCTCAATCTCTTCTTTGCCGCTGCCGAACAGCAGCACCTGACGAATCTCTTCGTCCAGTTGCTGGAAGGGTGTGTCGAGATCAAAACCGTAATGGGCTGCCAGTGACTGCAATAACTGGAAGTAGTAGGCGTTGCGTCTATCCCAACCGCGGATGGCGCCGCTGGCGAGGCTGGACTCTGGGTGATGCACCACGCGGGCTGGGTCGATGAATTGATTGACACCCAGGCCGTCACAGCTGGGGCAGGCGCCAAACGGATTGTTAAACGAAAAGATGCGTGGTTCCAGTTCGGCCAGGCTATAACCGCAGTGGGCGCAGGCGAATTTGGCCGAGTAGACCAGGTCGGCTTTGTCCTCATCCATGTAGGCAATGCGGGCGATGCCATCGGATAGGTTGAGTGCGGTTTCAAATGATTCGGCCAGACGTTGCTTCATGTCTTCGCGTACCTTGAACCTGTCCACCACTGCTTCGATGGTGTGTTTTTTCTTGGGCTCCAGTTCGGGGGGTTGATCCAGCTCGACAACCTGGCCATTGATACGGGCGCGGATAAAACCCTGGCTGCGCAGTTCGGCCAGCATGGACAGGTGTTCGCCCTTGCGGCCGTCGATGACCGGGGCCAGCAGCATCAGCTTGGTGCCTTCTTCCAGCGCCAGGGCATGGTCGACCATCTGGCTGACGGTTTGCGCCTCAAGCACCAGATTGTGTGTCGGGCAGCGTGGCTCACCGACACGGGCGAACAACAGACGCAGGTAGTCGTAGATCTCGGTGACGGTGCCGACGGTGGAGCGGGGGTTGTGCGAGGTGGATTTCTGTTCGATGGAGATGGCTGGCGACAGGCCTTCGATGTGGTCGACATCCGGCTTTTCCATGATAGACAGGAATTGACGGGCATAACTTGAAAGCGACTCGACATAGCGGCGCTGGCCCTCGGCGTAAATTGTGTCAAATGCCAGCGATGATTTGCCCGAGCCGGACAGGCCGGTGATGACGATCAATTTATCCCTGGGAAGGTCAAGGTCAATATTTTTGAGATTGTGGGTGCGTGCACCGCGAATGTGGATGGTATCCATACTGCTTTTCCGTCGCTTAGTGAACCTGTTAATATACGACCTTTTTACCCAAGTAAGCAAAGCGAAACCCCATTATGAATTCAGGTATGACCCCAAACGAACGCCGCTCCGCCTTCTCGCTGGCGGGTATTTTCAGCACGCGTATGTTGGGCCTGTTCATGATCCTGCCAGTGTTCGCGCTTTATTCAGAGCATTTGGCGGGGGCGACGCCGTTTCTAATCGGCCTGGCGATGGGTATCTATGGTCTGACACAGGCGCTATTGCAGATTCCGTTTGGCATGTTGTCTGATCGCATTGGTCGTAAACCTGTCATCTATGCTGGGCTGGCCATCTTTGCCCTGGGCAGTGTGGTGGCTGCCATGTCTGACTCAATCACCGGCATGATTATCGGCCGGGCCATGCAGGGTGCCGGGGCGATTGCGGCGGCGGTGATGGCCTTGGCGGCGGATCTGACCCGTGAAGAACATCGTCTCAAGGCCATGGCCATCATGGGCATGAGCATGGGGGTATCGTTTTCCATCGCGCTGATTATGGGGCCAATGGTGAATTCATGGTTTGGGTTGCACGGCATCTTCTGGATGACCGCGGCGCTGGCCGTCGTCGGCATGGCGATTCTGGCACTGCTGGTGCCGACCCCGGTGGTGAGCCGCTTTCATAGGGATGCCGAGCCGGTACCGGCCCAATTCAAAAACGTCTTGGCTGATACTCAATTGTTACGCCTCGATTTCGGCATCTTTGTTCTGCATATGATCCTGACGGCGACCTTTGTTGCCATACCGCTGGCGCTGCGTGATCAGGCGGGTCTGGACAGTGCAGATCACTGGATGGTGTATTTGTTTGTGTTGGTGGTGTCGTTTATTGCCATGGTTCCATTCATCATCATCGCTGAGAAAAAGCGCAAGATGAAACAGGTCTTCGTCGGCGCTATCGCCCTGTTGATGGTGGCTGTGTTGTCGCTGAGTCAGTTGAGTAGTTCAGTCACTGGCATCGTCATTGCCCTGCTGGCCTTCTTTCTTGCCTTTAATATTCTCGAGGCCTCGTTGCCGTCACTGGTGGCCAAGATTGCCCCGGCGGATAAAAAGGGCACAGCGATGGGTGTATACACCAGTTCCCAGTTCATGGGCGCCTTTGTCGGCGGTGTCTCGGGTGGCTGGCTTTACCAGTATATGGGTGGTGAGGCCGTGTTTATGTTTTGTGGTCTGCTGGCTTCGGTCTGGGTCATCCTCGCGGGCACAATGAAACAGCCACGTCATCTTGGAAGCTACATGATAAATGTTGGCCAAGTTAATGAAGTAGAAGCAAAATTACTGGGGTCTGAGATTTCAAAAGTCGCCGGTGTAGTCGAGGTGACCGTGATTCCGGAAGATGGTGTGGCCTATCTGAAAATCGATAGCAAGATCCTCAATGAGGACAACCTGGATCGTTTTTCCGTCTCGGATGAAGAGCTGAACCCAGAGGCAGAGCCCGTAGCTACGGCAGATAAAGCGCTGGTATGATAGTCTCACCCTCAGCACAATAATCGTCCCCATATATAGAAGATAATTTAGGAGTAGTTCCATGGCAAGAGGTATCAACAAGGTCATCCTGATCGGAAATCTGGGCAAAGACCCGGAAGTGCGCTACATGCCTAGCGGCGGCGCAGTGGCTAACCTGACCGTGGCCACATCTGAAAGCTGGAAAGACAAAAAGACCGGCGAAAATCAGGATCGTACTGAATGGCATCGCGTGGTGATGTTTAATCGTTTGGGTGAGATTGCGGGTGAATACCTGAAGAAGGGTTCCAAGGTCTATATTGAAGGCAAACTGCAAACTCGCAAATGGCAGAACAAGGATGGTCAGGATCAGTACACCACTGAGATTGTCGCTAACGAAATGCAAATGCTTGATAGCCGTGGTGGTGGCTCTGACTTTGGTGGGGGTTCACAGGGCCAGGGTGGTGGCTATCAGCAAAAGCCGCAGTCTTCAGTGCCACAACAATCTGCGCCGCAGCAGAATAATTCCGGTTTTGATGATTTCGATGACGATATTCCGTTCTAATTTACAGCTACTACATAAAGTGTAAGAATATTCAATTAAAGCCCTGTTTATCAGGGCTTTTTAGTTTTGTATGGAACTGTCGATAAAAATAGATAGTAAAAGCAAAAACAAGGGACTGTTATTAATGAATCTACACGAATATCAAGCCAAACAAGTGTTCGCCGAATACGGCGTGCCGGTATTAAAAGGTGTGGCGGCAAAGTCCGTTGCCGAGGTCGAAGCCGCTGCCAATGAGCTGGGTGGCGAAGGTTGGGTGATTAAGGCCCAGGTCCATGCTGGCGGGCGTGGCAAGGCCGGTGGGGTGAAACTGGTTAAGAGTCTTGATGAGTTGAAGCAGGCTGCCGAGGGCTATCTGGGTTCAAACCTTGTAACACATCAAACCGATGCCAAAGGTTTGCCGATCAATACGGTGTTTGTTGAGTCGCTTTGCGATATCGATAAAGAATTGTATGTCAGTTTGATGGTAGATCGCGCCAGTGAACGCATTGTCATCATGGCCTCGGCCATGGGCGGCATGGATATTGAAGAGGTTGCCGAGAACCAGCCCGAAGCACTGATCAAGGTGGCGGTTGATCCCGTGGTTGAGTTGATGCCGTATCAATGTCGCCAAATCAGTTTTGGCATGGGCCTGCCGGGTGCATTGGCGGGACAAATGACCAAGCTGCTGATGGGGCTCTATAAGATGTTCACCGAAAAGGATGCCAGCCTGGTGGAGATCAATCCATTGGTGGTGACCAAACAGGGTAATGTGGTTGCCCTGGATGGCAAGATGGGCATCGACGGTAGTGCTTTATATCGCCAGAAAGCCTTGGCCGAGATGCAGGATGCCTCGCAGGAAGATCCCACCGAACACGAAGCCGAACAACATGGTCTGAACTATGTCACTCTGGATGGTGAGATTGGCTGCATGGTCAACGGTGCCGGTCTGGCCATGGCGACCATGGATCTGATCAAACTCAACGGTGGCAACCCAGCCAACTTTTTGGATGTCGGCGGTGGTACCACTGCCGAGAAAGTGGCCGAAGCCTTCAAACTGATTCTGGCAGATTCAAAAGTTAAGGCGGTGCTGGTCAATATCTTTGGCGGCATTGTTCGTTGCAACCTGATTGCCGAGGGCATTATTGCCGCGGTCAAAGAGGTGGGAGTGACTATCCCGGTGGTGGTGCGACTCGAAGGCACCAATGCTAAACAGGGATTGGAATTATTGGATAATAGTGGCCTGGCGATCACCAGTGCGGCTGATCTGACCGATGCGGCGCAAAAGGTTGTCGCAGCGTCTAAAGGGGGTAACTAAGATGTCAGTCCTAGTAAATAAAGACACCAAGGTTATCTGTCAGGGTTTCACCGGCAAGCAGGGGACTTTTCATTCCGAACAAGCGATTGCCTATGGTACGCAAATGGTCGGTGGCGTTACACCGGGCAAGGGCGGCCAGTCTCATCTTGATCTGCCGGTGTTCGATACGGTTGCTGATGCGGTTAAAGACACCGGTGCTGATGCAACCATGATTTATGTGCCAGCGGCCTTTGCTGCCGATGCGATTCTGGAAGCAGCCGATGCTGGTATTGGCGTCATCGCCTGTATCACCGAAGGCATTCCGGTGCAGGACATGCTGAAGGTGAAATATGCATTGGAAGGCAGTGACTCACGCCTGATTGGGCCAAACTGCCCAGGCCTGATTACACCGGGCGAATGCAAGATCGGCATCATGCCCGGCGTGATTCATAAACCAGGCAAGATTGGCATTGTTTCCCGTTCCGGCACACTGACCTATGAAGCTGTATTTCAGACTACTAATAATGGTCTGGGTCAAAGCACTTGCATCGGTATCGGTGGTGACCCGATTCAAGGCACCGACTTCATCGACTGCCTAGAGCTGTTCCAGGGCGACCCTCAGACCGAGGGCATTGTCATGGTCGGTGAGATCGGTGGCACCGCAGAAGAAATGGCGGCGGAATACATTAAAGAGTTTGTCACCAAACCAGTGGTTGCCTATATCGCCGGTGTTACCGCACCACCAGGCAAACGCATGGGCCATGCCGGTGCCATCATCGCTGGTGGCAAGGGCACGGCAGAAGAGAAGTTCAAGGCACTGGAAGCTGCCGGTGTAGCTGTGGTTCGTTCACCCGCTGAGATTGGTGCTAAGATGTTGGAGGTTATCTAAGACAACAGTCTAACTTGTTGTCTATAAGTAGAAATATAGAGCGCTACCCCCAAATCGGGGGTGGCGTTTTTTTTAATTTGCAGAAAGCAGAAAAAAATTGCATAAAATTGCCTATAGATTTCATATAAGCGGTCGCTAACCTAAAAGCTTAGAATCAGCACAACAATAATGAGGAAAGCTGTAGGGGTATGTTCAACTGCTGCCATCTGGTCAAAAGGATCCCCAGTTTTGGTTCGCTCCGATTGTATGCGATGTTGCGCAAGCTCCCGTGCGCCTATCTGAAAGGTGGTTGTTTAAAAAGCACTCTCTTTGCGTTTCTGTTATCACTTGTTGTCCTGCCACTGACAGTAGCGGCAGAGAGCTTAAGTTTTGAAAACTTTTCTCAAACCCTCCAGCTGCAGCCAACTGAGTCAGGCGGCAACCGCTACTTTTCTGGTGATAATGAACTACGTAGTGGCGATAGGATAATTCTGAAGGTCGCCAAGGTACTGGAAAAAGAAGATGTGTTGGCGCTTGATGTTGCTATGACTGGGATCACTGAGCTTTATCGTTTGAAAGAAAGCGTCTACTACAGCGCTAATATTTCCGAATCAGCCTCATTGAGCCAAGTCATTGCCACACTTGCCGACAAGAAAGGTGTCCATCTGGTGCAGCCCGACTTGTTACAGCTGAAAGGTCGCCATCACGGCAACCATGCCCCTAGGCCACCGATTGACCATATCCAACTATTGGGCATTGCCGAGATGTGGCAAAAGGGCAAGGGTGAGCATGTCAAAGTGGCGATTATCGATGATGGTTTTGCGCTCGACCATGAAGACCTAAAAAACACACGCGTTGCTTTTCAGTACGACATGCAGAGTCAAAGCCGGGACGCTTCCCCCAAACTTGATGCCGACAGTCATGGTACTCAGGTGGCTGGGATCATTTTTGCCCAGCACAATGAGGTGGGTGGCAATGGCGTTGCCCCTAATGCGGAACTGATTGCTATCCGTGATACGGAGACCTGGACCTCGAATCTGTTGCTAGGATTCAATCTAGCCAAGCTGGCCGGTGCCGATGTAATCAATTGCAGTTGGACATCACAGCTGCTGCTGGAGCCGGTGGTCGATGTCATTAACGACCTGGCGCAAAATGGTCGCGATGGCAAAGGTGTTGCCGTGGTTTTTTCAGCGGGCAATGGTCGCAGTGAACTTCAGGCTTACAGTAGTGAGGCGACCTTGCCCAATGTGATTAGTGTCGGTTCAAAAAATCTAAAAGGTCAGATCGCGCGCTTTAGTAATCACGGTGAACATATCCAGTACTACACCTACGGTCAACGTATTCTGACCACGAGTACTAGCCCAGATCATCAATATAAAAACTTTGGTGGTACCTCGGCCTCGGCGCCGATCGTCTCCGGATTGGTGGCATTGATGTTGTCGGCCGACAATAGACTTACACTGGCGCAGATTAAGAAAAATCTCCACAACCTATTAGGCAAGGTAGGCTGACAATGGATATGAAGGCCGTCAACGAAGTGAATGAAAGACAAGAATCGAAACAGTTCGATTTCAGCAGTCATCACACCGATAATTTTCCCCAGATATTAAAGGGACTGAACATCTCACTGGCCGTGACCAGTTATCAATCACAAAGCCTATTTTTTATTCGCTCCGATGGTGAAAGCATTGACACCAATTTCAAGTTTTTTCGTCGCCCCATGGGGCTGGCCGTAACAGAAGATCAAATCACGCTGGGCACCTTTAAAGAGGTGATCAAATTTAACCGTAACGATGCCATTATTCGTGATTTTGAAGATGCCGAAAAAGTGGACGCCTGTTTCACATCAGCAGCTAGCCATACCACCGGCATGATCAACATCCACGACATCGCCTATGGTGATGATGGCCTTTGGATTACCAATAGCGCCTTTTCTTGTCTGGCGACCCTGGAGCCCGACTACAGTTTTGTGCCGCAGTGGAAACCGCCGTTTATCAGCGAACTGAAACCCGAAGACCGCTGCCACCTCAACGGCATGGCACTAAAAGATGGCAAGCCGAAATACGTCACCACCTTTAATCAGCTCAATGAGGCGGGTGCCTGGCGCAAAGACGCCGACAAGTTCAAAAAACACGACGGCACGCTGATTGATGTCGACACGAATGAGATCCTGCTCGAAGGGCTGATCATGCCGCACTCGCCACGCTACTACGAAGGCCAGGTCTATTTCTGCGAATCGGGTAGGGGGTTGGTATGCCGTTATAACCCGGAAACCAAAGAAGTTAGCGTATTGCAGCGACTGCAAGGCTTTCCCCGTGGCATCGATTTTTATGGGCCGTTGATGTTTGTTGGCCTGTCTAAAACGCGTAAAAGTGAAGTGGCCAACCCAGCCCCCATCAGCGAAGAATATGACGAAACCTACAGCGGCATCTGGATCATCAACCTCGAAGATGATCAGGTGCTCGGCTATGTCAATTTTGAAGGCGATATCGATCAGATCTACGACGTGGCCGTGTTGCCCGGCATGAGTTACCCCGAACTGATAGAGCCGGACCACATAAAAGTCCCGCAAATTTTTAACTTTCCAAACACTTTGTAATCAAGGACAAAGCGATGAGCAAAAGCAAAAAAAATAACTTGAAAAAGATTGTTGCCGGCGCACCGTTGTTATTGCTGGGCACGCCAGCCATGGCGGCCAGTCTGCCTAATCTCTCATCGCGCTCACGCCTGTCTAACCTGCGCCCCAAGCAGACCTTTATTCAGCAGAGTGAACAAAACGAAAACAAAAGGGGGAATAGCAGCAATGCCTTTGCCAGCTTTGGCAATAAGGTGATTGTGACTGCTAAACAGCAGCAACAAGTTTCGAATAGTGAGGTTTTACAGTTTCTCAATGAGAATGGCTTGCTGTCAGCGACAACAACTCAAGCAAGTTTAAAAAGTGGTGATCTGGCGTCGAGAAAACAATTCGCTACTCCAGTGAATATGGATCATTGTCATACTTCTTTGGGATTAACTTCCTACGTGATGACAGCTATTTCGTGTACTACGGGAGGTGGGTCATGGCATCCTGCAGATTTAACCGCGCCTATCTTGTCCGCTGTCGGACATGCCAGTGTCACCAGTAGTGCTGTGGATATTTCCGCCACCTCCAACGAGGATGGCTCCATGTACTACGTGATTACGACCAGTGCTGTAGCGCCGAGCAATGCCCAGGTCGCATTAGGAAACGACGAGAACGATACGGCAGCATTTAAATCAGGTACCTCGGCGGTGACAGCAGCGGTCGGGAAAACCTTCAACGTCACTGGCCTGAACAATAGCACAACGTATTATTACTACATTATGGCGGCGGACGGTGCGGGCAATCCCAGCACAGTATCAAATGGTACTTTTACCACTGCGGCTGCCGGTAATAATGTCCCAACGCTGACCAGTTTTGCTGCTGCCCTGACTACGACCAACGAAGATACAGAAGTTGAAATAACCCTGACAGCAATTCAGACACAAGGCGATGAAGCAGACACGGAAGATGGCACTGTCAGCAAGTTTGTAATTAAAGCCGTGAGCAGCGGCACCTTGAAAATCGGTACTTCTTCCGGTGCGGCTACTGCCTGGGCAGCGACAACGAATGATACTGTAGACGCCACCAACAAAGCTTACTGGACGCCCGCAGCAAATGCTAACGGTACTTTGAACGCTTTTACTGTCGTGGCTGAAGACAGCGCCAATGCCGAATCAACCCCAGCAGTGCAAGCACAGGTCAGTGTTACCGCCATTGCCGATACGCCCAGCGTTACCGGTGCAAGCACCAATGAAGATACTCAAACAACTTCAGGTCTGGTGATTAGCCGCAATGCAAATGACAGTACTGAGGTGACGCACTTCAAGATTACCGGTATAGCGGGGGGCGCGCTCTTTAAGAACGACGGCAGTACTGCTATCAACGACAACGACTTTATTACCTTTGCCGAAGGCAATGCAGGTCTGAAATTTACGCCATCTCTAAACAGCACCAGCAGTGGCAGTTTTAATGTCCAGGCTGGTACGGATGGTGCGGGCGCAGGACTAAGTGGTGGTAGTGCTACGGCAACGATTACTGTCTCGGCTGTCAATGATGCTCCAACGCTGACTAGTTTTACCTCTGTTGTCGATTCCACTAGTTCAGGCACCGAGGTGGAAATTACCATGGCTGAACTTAATGCACAGGGTGACGAGGCCGATGTGGATGGCACGGTCACAGCGTACGTAGTGCAGGTGGTTTCTAGTGGCACACTTAAGATCGGTGCCAATGCGGGTGCGGCAACGCCTTACGCTGTCACCACAAATGATGTAATAGACGGCACGAAAAACGCTTATTGGACACCGGCTGCCACAGGTACCCAGAACGCCTTTACTGTAAAAGCCAAGGATAATTCCGCGGCGTCGTCTGCCACGGCTGTACAGGCACAAGTAGAAGTGGCAGCACCGCCGCCGCCTCCTGTTAATCTTAGTGCAACGGGTAGCGCGGCCTTGGTTGTTGCTCCTCCTGGGAATTTGTTTGTGGAAGGCCAGTTGATTGAAGTTTCGATAAGCGAAATTTTAGACCCCAACGGTGTTTCTGCTTCTATTGAAAATGGAGATAGAAGTGCTTTCATATATGAATGGACACGTGTGACAAATAGCAGTACAGAGAATATTGGGCTTGCACAAAGTGCTTATAAATATCGATTATCTGCTGCGGATGTCGGTAACTCCATCGGCGTCACTATCTCATTTGTAGATAATGACGGATTTTCTAATAGCATCACTAGTAACTTGGTTGGTCCAGTCGAAGGCTTGAATGATGCTCCAACCGGTGAAGTGGTTATTGCGGGGCTTTCAGAAGAGGATCAAAATCTAAGCGCAGATGCCAGTACCATCGCTGATGCTGATGGCCTGGGTGAATTCAGTTATCAATGGTTGCGCGATGACGTAGCTATTGAGGGTGCGGCTTCATCCAGTTATCTATTGGGTGATGATGATGTAGGAAAAGCAATCAGTGTAAGAATTAGCTACGTTGATGGCTTTGGGGCGAGCGAGAGTCTCACCAGCGCCGCCACTGCAGCCATTGCCAATGTCAATGATGCACCTACAGGGGAAGTAGTAATCAGTGGCAGCGCTGAAGAGGATCATGCTCTGACTGTAAGCAATACCTTGGCAGATGAGGATGGTCTGGGCGAAATAACTTATCAATGGCTGAAGGATGGTGCTGTTCTGGAAGGAGTGACGGGTGAGAGCTATACATTAGGTCAAAATGATGTTGGCAGCAAGCTTAGTGTTGTTGCTAGCTATGTCGATGGTTTTGGCCAGTCAGAAACCGTAACCAGTTCACTAACGGAGCAGGTTGTTAATGTAAATGATGAGCTAACAGGAAGCGTAATAATCAACGGCAACCTGGAAGTTGGAGCAACCCTAACGGCAGAAAATACTCTGCAAGATGCAGACGGTCCTGATCCACTGGAATTAAATTATCAGTGGTATCGGGGCAATTTTTTGATAGCTGATGCTAATAAGAGCAGTTACCTCCTTACAGCAGATGACAAAGGATCCTCCATCAAGCTGGTAGTTAGTTACACCGATGCCGGTGGTACAGATGAGGCGGTTACGGTTGAGACGGATGGTGTGGTACTGCAGCCGGACGGAGTGCCGCCGGTATTTTATTTTGCAGATTATCTCAAACCCTCAAAGAGTTCGGGTTTACTTCCGTCAATCGATGATCCCGGGCGGACGTATAACAAAAGGGGTGAGCATTCCATTACCATGGAGTCAAAAGGCGCGCTAACATCAATTAATTTGAGTGATTATGTAGTTGCTCGGGATTTTGATTCAGGTAGCGATGCTCCAAGCAGTATAAGCACTAATGTGAGTCTTTTAATTTCCGTTCTACCCGAGGCTTCAGTATTTTACAAAAACAATGAAGTGTCAGTGAAGCCTGTGCAGATCGTGAGCAATGACCAAGCGGCTAAATCACTGGCGGGTGGTGCGGTTAATTTGGTGCCGGGGGTGCATGTGCTTAGCCTGGAAGCGACGGATGATTCAGGTGAGACTGCTACAACGACGCTTACGATTAATATTCTCCCAAGGCTGACTATTGCCACCGGTATCAAACGCCTGGGACCGGGTAATATGTCACATTTTAAATTGCTGCTCGACGGGCCTTCGCCTAAGCCCGTCTCCTTTAGCTTTGATATACGTCCGTCTTGGTTTACCTACAGAGGAAGTATTTTTGGAAATGAAGAGATGTCTATAGAGGTCATCGAAAACGACAATGTATCATTTAACGATGGCAAACAGATGTTGTTTAGTAACAAATTCGATCGGCCACATTTAAGTGCAACTACTAGGTCTTGGCCCGGGAAAGTAACTATCCCAGCTGGGGCTGGAGGCGTGGATGTTTATGTGAAAATAAACTCAGTAAAGCTAGTCGATTACGGTACAAGTGCTTGTGGGTTTCTTAACCGCTTCGACGAAGAATGTAAAAAGAAAGAATCCGAAGGTTTTGTAGCTGATATGTATATGGATGTTAAATTCTCAGAGGTGGTCGCTACAGAGTCAACCTTTTCAAGCCTCTCTAGCGATCTAATCTCACTAGATTTAACAGGGCTAGGCATCTCTGGTTCAGACGTAAATAATAAAACCCCTGATTTGGTTTACTACGGTGGAACCATAGCTACAACTACAGGCATCATAGATTTAGATGGTTCTGAATCATATTTTTCTGGAGGTGGGGTAGCTGTTTATGGCGAACAAAGTCCTCCGGCTGTAACGCTTAAGGCAGATCAGGAGGGGCGCCGAACGAGTATTGTCACCCTGGGTGGTGGTAAAGTGGTGGTAACGGCCGCAGTTACCAATGACAGTGATTACTATCGTTATTGGGTGGATCCTTTTAGAGATAATACGGTGCAGCGAACGACGAGTACTGCTGTCAGTTATAGTTGGGCTGGCTCCAGTAACGCCCTGAGTGATACAGATGGTGAAGATAATAATACCTTTAGTTTTGATCCAGCCGGACTCAGCCCGGGGACCTATACTATTAAAGTCGGCGCCATCAATAAAGATAATAAATCAGGTCATGACACCCTGACGTTGCAGCTTTTAGCCGAGCCACCTGAACTGAGTGATGACAAGGACAGTGACTGTGATGGCTCCAGTGACGCCCTGGAAGGCTATGGCGATAAGGATGGTGACGGCATTCCCGATTACAAGGATAAAGACACGCATCCTAGGTGGTCGTTGATGGGGAGTCTCTTCAGCCGATGCAATGGTACTAGTTTGAACAGGAGCGCATATACACGAGCAGTAACCCAGCCGTCACAGGTGGATGAGGATGCCTTTTTGATGGAGGCCGAGCCTGGTGTGGTCTTGGCGCTGGGTGAGGTGGCCTTCCGCGCTGGTGACAGTGGTGCCAGTGTGACGGAAGACAATATCATAACGCATGGGAATGGTGGTGCCGGGGCCTTGATGGATGAAGGCTACGATTACTCCGGTGGCGTGTTTGATTTTGTTATCAAGGAGCTTAGCAGCGCCGGTCAGAGTGTTAGTGTCGTAGTACCGCAATTTAGTGCTATTCCTGAGGGTGCGGTCTACCGTAAGTTGAGTGCATTAGGTTGGCAGGACTTTATCATCGATGAAAACAACAGCATTGCTTCTGCGCCCGGTGAACAGGGCTTTTGTCCACCACCAGGGGATGAGGCCTACAGCGAAGGCTTAACAGCAGACCACTGGTGTGTGCAGTTGACTATCGAAGACGGCGGCCCGAATG
>Ga0316207_10002141_pt1 | contig 21308 bp, 27 predicted proteins | sample 6weekpyrite_MG_FD_204943 | JGI IMG/M metagenome (GOLD analysis project Ga0316207, IMG submission 204943) | Microbial mat bacterial communities from mineral coupon in-situ incubated in ocean water Damariscotta River, Maine, United States -... | ecosystem: Environmental > Aquatic > Marine >...
AAATCGATACCACAATAGTATGGATGTATGTTATTGTAAAAGTTCATTGGGTTTTCTCCTGTTGGTTTTATCACCTTTCAGTTTAGTAAACTTTTCTAAACTGAGGAGAAGGCTCAATGAGTATCAAGTAAATTAACGCAGACCAAAAACCCTTAACTTCTATGGTTTCTTTAATTTATACTACTAATCACTATAATACTAACCAGCCTACCGGGTTTTTGTCTGGTTATTAAATCGTTATAAGTAATAAGGAAAATACATGAACTGTTATACACATAACGAAGCTTGTGCAATTGGAATATGTAAAGCATGTACTAAAGCACTTTGCAAGGAGTGTGCTCATGACACTGGTAATGGCTTAGCTTGTAAAGACACTTGTATTGAAGAAGTAAATGCAGTTAATGAAATCATGGAAAAAACAAAAATAATGTACAGCATTGGAAAAAAAGCACCAATACTAAACTCTGGGACAATTGTTTATTTTTTGTTTGCATTAATATTTGGTGGCTGGGCTATTTATAGCCACTTCTTTACAAATAACACCTATAGCTTCTCTGTAGCAATGTCATTTGGTATGTTAGCTATAGGCATCTATACAATGTATAAACAAAAAAAATTAAAGCTCGATGTGTAAATATACTTATAACAAGGCGGTAAAGTTCGCATGTGCAAAAGCCGCACATGCTTGGACTCCGCTTACGCTCCGCCACTTACCTTGTCGTTATGTATGAAAAGATAAAATATGGAAATAATTATACTAAGGCACGGAAAGCCCAATATTCCACCTTTAACTAGAATCAGTCCATTTGCATTTACGAAGTGGGTTAATTCATATAATGCATCTGGTTTATGCTCGTCGTCTAAACCTACGTTAGAAGCAATTGAAATTGCAAATAAATCCAAAGTAGTTGTGTGCAGTGAATTACCTAGGTCTATTCAATCCGCAACAGCGCTTAACGTTAAAGAAATAACACTAAAGAGCCAATTATTTAATGAAGCCGGTTTGCCTATTTCAAGTTTAAAATATCCATGGTTGTCTCCTAAGGTGTGGGCGGTAATATTTAGAACACTTTGGCTTTTAGGTTACTCAAATAACTCAGAGTCATTTAAAGAAGCAAAAGTAAGGGCAGCAAAAGCAGCAAAAAAGCTGATTGAGCTCGCTGAGTTAGAATCGTGTGTATTATTTGTTGGTCATGGTGTTTATAATCGAATGATTGCAAATGAATTGAATGCAAGTGGGTGGTCAGGCCCTAAAAGTCCTGGAACAAAGCATTGGAGCTACGGTGTTTATAAAAGCACATAACAAATCGTTCAAAACCGCAGGGCAGAAAGCCGCCCTGCTCGGACGCCGCAAACGACGCGGCGCCGTTTAACTCAACGTTGAGGCTGTAGAAAAACCTCCCAACATATATTTTTAACTATATTTTGGCTCTCACAGTTGCATAGAATTATTTTTGCAGTATAAAATTAACTCAGAATTTAAAAAACAGGCCTATTTCGTAGGTCGAATTTTAACCAATTTTTAGCCTGTAGGTTTTTCTACAGTCTCGTTAGCCAATTTAATAAATTAATTCATGATGCCAATAGGCACACATTCGTGCTATACTTTACTACATGAAGCCAATAAATTGGAATTCCACTAAAAATCAACAGCTTATCTCTGAGCGTGGTATTTCATTTGAGGATATAGTTTTCTATTTGCAACAAGGCGCACTATTAGATGATATTGAACATCCAAATGGTGACAAATACCCAAACCAACGCGTATTTGTTATAAACATAGATGATTATGCGTACCTGGTTCCATATGTAGAAAGCAGAAAAGAGATATTTTTAAAAACTGTAATTCCTAGCAGAAAGGCAACAAAGGTATACTTAGGAGAATCATCATGAGCGACCCTAAACTTAGTAAAGAAGAAAAACAAATTCTTAAAGATTTTGAAGCAGGAGAATTTAAATCTATTCTCACGCCAAAGCGTAAGAAAATGTTACAAGCAGCTGCTGAAGAAACTTTTAAAAAAGATAAACGAATTAACATCAGGATATCTAGTCGTGATCTTGAATCATTACAACGACGTGCACTTGAAGAAGGCATCCCTTATCAAACATTAGTATCAAGCATCCTGCATAAATATGTTTCGGGAGGCTTACACGACATCATGGCTAACAAGGCGCTCAACACGGACGCGAAAAAACATCGCGCCGGTTAGCTGAATCGTTATGCGTAAAAAGAATGAAAACAAAAATACTCATACTATCAATACTGGCCTTACTCATGCCATATGAAGTCATGACTAAAAATAATGAAGTATTCGAAATAGGTGTAGATAATATCTATTTCAATAAAAAAGAAATACAAGACCTACAAAACATACAAAATGAAATTGTGGAAAAAAAGAATAATTCATATGTTATTTTACTTTGTTCTAATGACAAGCCTGAAGCACTGGTAGAAATCATGAGCTTTTTAAAAGATAACAACGTAGAAAATGTTAGCGTACAATCACTACTAGGGAATAGAGAGTGTTAACAAAACGCATAACAAGGCAGTCAAGCTCGCGCAAAAAGCGCGCTTGGACCTCCCTTACGGTTGGCCACTTACTTAGGCGTTGAGGCTGTAGAAAAACCTCCCAACATATATTTTTAACTATATTTTGGCTCTCACAGTTGCATAGAATTATTTTTGCAGTATAAAATTAACTCAGAATTTAAAAAGCAGGCCTATTTCGTAGGTCGAATTTTAACCAATTTTTAGCCTGTAGGTTTTTCTACAGTCTCGTTATATATAAATAATACTGGAGTTACTCTTGTATAAGAAAAATACTATTGCAGTCTGGGTTTTATCATTATTTTCATTACTAATATCATTTGGTAGTGGTGTTTATGTTCAATACTCAAAGCCCATAATTGAATATACTAAAATCAAACCTGATACAGAAATAGTAAAAATAAAACAAAAAGGTTATGCGTCCATATTGTCGTCATTTGACGAAACATCAACAGCAATAGAAAACAACAATCCTACTGAAATACATATTAATAAAATACGAAAAGCATATTATGAAATAGAACTTTTTTTACCTAAAGAATACAGGCATCATATGCAAAAAAGCATCGAAAACACTATAGGGTTTTTAATTTCAACTCCTCAGCAGAAAGAAAGCTACCTTAGTGAAAAACGCCAATTAAGGTTGAATTTACAAAACATGTTAGAGTTAAAAAGCATATAACAACACGTTTCAGCCTGACCGGTAACATGGCTTGGTTTTTGTGGCTTCCGCTTCGCTCCATATTGCCACAAAAACCAAGCCATGTTACCGTCAGCTGAACTCGGCGTTATACATAGAACATGGAGTTATGAAATATGAAAGTTAGAGGGCAATGTTCTCTTGCAGGCAAATTTAGCCTTTGGGAAAAAATTTATGCCCAATCTTCATTCATAGCAATGGGGGTTTTGGGCACAACTGGAATAATTCTGGAAGATTGGATTTGGGTAATACCTTACATCATTGTCTATTGGTATGGGATTCCAGGGGTAGTTATGAGGCATTTGAATTGCCCGAGGTGCCCTCATCTACATGAATATAGAGACTGTCTTCAAGCTCCTCCTGCCATTCCGAAGTGGCTTATAAAAAAACGAAAAACGACTCCATATAGTGCGACTGAAAAGCTACTGTTCTACACGATATTTATTCTTATTCCGACTTATCCCATATTCTGGTTGCTATCAAATCCAGTATTGTTGAGTGCATTTTTAATTGCGGCAAGCATGTGGTACTTGGGTCAGTTTCTCTATTTTTGCAAGCGGTGTAGACTTAAAGAATGTCCCTTTAACAGATCCATCTTGAGATGATTGATCATTAATATGTATAACAAGGCCGGTTAAGTCGGACATGCCTCCGCAATGCTCGTTTGTGGCGAATGCCACAAGCCTCACGTTGCTACGGCACGCCGCTTACCGGCAACGTTGAGGCTGTAGAAAAACCTCCCAACATATATTTTTAACTATATTTTGGCTCTCACAGTTGCATAGAATTATTTTTGCAGTATAAAGTTAACTCAGAATTTAAAAAACAGGCCTATTTCGTAGGTCGAATTATAACCAATTTTTAGCCTGTAGGTTTTTCTACAGTCTCGTTATGCATCAAAATCGGTAAATATATGCGTATACATATAACAGGAAACGCAGGTAGTGGAAAATCAACCTTTGCTAAAAATATTGGTGACATACTTGGGATACATGTTTACGGGTTGGATAAAGTTGTTTGGAAAGAGAGGTGGATAAAAACACCGCCTCTTGAGCGAAAGAGACTTGAAGAAGACCTTGCGGCAAGACCTCAATGGATTATTGAAGGTGTTTCTTCAATTGCACGTCAGGCAGCAGATCTCATAATCTTCTTAGACTTCCCAAGGGGAGCATGCTATCTGCGCTGTGCAAAAAGAAACTGGCGTTATCTTTTTAGTTCCCGACCAGGCTTGCCAGACAATTGCCCTGAAATTAAAATCATTCCGACGCTGGCGAAAATTATTTGGCAGTTTCCTTATACAGCCAAACCTATAATTATCAATGAAATGAACATACAAAAAAAGGCAACCATCATAATATCAAGCAACGATGAAATGTCTCAATTTATCAGTGAGTTAAGGCATAACAACACACTCCAGTTGACCGCTAAAAGCGGCGCTTCGTTCTGCTTTTAGCGTCAACTGAGTCTGAACGTTAGATGCCGGTCACAAGAAGATCAATTGCACCAAGTATTTCATATCTGTAATTTTCAAGTGATCCGGAATTTTTCTTAAGTAAAGAACAAGGAACTGATGTCATTTGATGAGTAAGTAAAATATAATTTTTACCCTCAATATCTAATATAGGGCAAAGTTTTTTTGCGTTTGTATTATTAGTCTCTCTATTCAAAGACAGTGGAATTACAACCCTCGAATTCAAACTATTAAGTAAATCACTTTGTACATCTACAAAAAACGGGTATGTTTTTTTGGAATTTTTATTTTCGTTTTTGTACAAAGAATACTGGCTCATTATAGTTCTCTATATGAGTCTGAAAACAAACCATTCTTATCGGCCAAGTCATTAAGGGCTTCAATAGCATTTTTATTCTCTTTTAACCATGCATCACGAGCTGTGCTCTTTACCTGTAAAGCCAATGCCTGTTCCAATGTAGCTGATAAATTAATTTTCAAGCTACGGGCTTTTCTCAGTAAGTCACTGTTTACACTTAGGTTTGTTGCTTTCTTCGGCGCATCTACATCATATATGTGTTGCATAATTACTCCTCAACAATAATGCGCATAGAGTGTGCGCATATAAAATATAGCATGGCAATACGCATCAAGCAAATTAACACAGACCAAAAATCCGTAGTTTCAATGGCTCTGTTTGTAGTATGCTGCAAAACTTACAATAAACACTAGCCTACTGGGTTCTGGCTGGTTATTAGAATGTTAGGCACACACTCAAATCCATTTTATTTTGGTGAATGACATGTCAGCAAAGACGGTTAGTGAAGAGGCAGCTCAAACAGTATCCCCTCGCCAGTGGATCAGATTAGTTGTGGTGTATCTCCTAATCCCGCTGATTTTATTGATATGCGGTGGGGACCTCGGTTGGTGGCAAGCGTGGCTATATTCCATGCTGTTCTTGGTTGCTACCATTGGTGGGCGCATGTGGGCGGAACAACGACACCCCGGATTAACAGCCGAACGACAAAATATTGAAAATATCCAAAACGCAAAAGCCTGGGACAAAGTGCTTGCTCCACTGATGGCGGTGAGTGTCGGGTTCCCTATGGTCATTGTAGCAGGGCTGGACCACCGCTATAACGGGTCCCTCGAATTTCCGCTATGGCTCATCGTAATTGGCTTCATTTTGATCTCGCTCGGATACGCTTTCGCTGCGTGGGCATTGGCAGAGAACCGCTTTTTCTCCAGCGTGGTGCGCATTCAGACAGATCGAGGGCACGTGGTTTGTGACAGTGGCCCGTACCGGTTTGTGCGGCATCCGGGTTATGCCGGAAATATTCTTCCACTGTTCGGTATTGTTCTTGCCCTGGGCTCGGTATGGACACTGATTCCTGCGGCGGTGGCATCAATCATCACGGTGATTAGAACCGTACTTGAAGACCAGACTTTGCAGGAAGAGTTACCGGGCTATCGAGACTATGCACGACGCGTGCGCTATCGGTTGATTCCTGGGATATACTGAGAGATCTGAATGGTGGGTGTCCCAGATCAGAGATTGAGATCCAACCGAGAGAGTTGCGCGCCGCCTTACAAGACAGTAAAGCTCGCGCAAAAATGCGCGCTTGTACCGGCTAATCAGCAGCCGGCCACTTACTTAGGTGTTGAAACTGTAAAAAACCTCTACGATTATTTTTTTGTAAAAAATCAGCTCTCACAGTTGCATAGAATTATGTATGCAGTATAAAGTAGACTCAAAATTTAAAAAACGAGACTATTTCGTAGTTTAATTTTTAATCAATATTTAGGCTGGAGGTTTTTCTACAGCCTCGTTACATGTAAAAGGAAGTCAAGTTGCAATTTCATGAGCATGGGGTAGAAATAAAGAGAAATTATATTTCTAGTTCTATAATTGAAGCCATTAAAAACGAGGTATCCTCTTCAAATGAAGAGCATCCTGGCCATGGTATACGAAGCGCTGATAAAAAGTTTCAAACTATAAATAAGTTGGTGCATTCTACTGAGCTTGTTGAGCTAGCAAGTTCTTTGCTAGGCTCAAAACCAAATATAGTAAGGGTAATATTTTTTGATAAAACCCCTGATAAAAACTGGCTAGTTACATGGCATCAAGACAAAACAATAGCTTTAAATAATAAAACAGAGGTAAAAGGTTGGGGGCCTTGGAGCATTAAAGATAATACGCATCATGTTCAACCATCACTAGACGTACTAAATCAAATGGTTACATTTCGTTTACATCTTGATGAAGCAAATGAAAATAATGGTTGTTTAAAGGTAATCCCTAAAAGTCATGAACTAGGTTTACTATCTCGAATAGAACTAGCAGAAGCTGTTAATAATCAAAAACCATACTTATGTATAGCTGGAGAAGGTGATCTGCTACTTATGAAGCCACATATACTTCATTCTTCTAGCAAATCAATTAATCCTTGTCATAGGCGTGTTGTTCATGTTGAATATAGTAACTATCAATTACCTGAGAGTTTATCATGGGCATAAAAACATGTAATAAGCAGGTCAAGTGCGACGCGCAAAAGTCGTTAGCTGTATGAAGATATGAGCGAGATGGGAGTTCGGAAATTTAGGAAAGGTGAAGAAAAAGAGTTGTGGAAGCTGTTTTACAACACTGTCCATAATGTAAATATCCAGGATTATGATGAAAATCAAATAGTAGCCTGGGCGCCTGATGATCTTGACATAAATATCGCAATCCAGAAGTTTAGGGAAATTGATCCATTCGTGGTGATCAAGGAAGGAAAAATCATCGGTTACGGGGACATTCAATCTGACGGCTATATCGATCACTTCTATTGCCATCATGAGTTTCAAGGACAGGGAGTCGGTAGTACGCTATTTGCTGTCCTTGAAAAAGAAGCGAGAAAAAATGGTATTTTTGAAATGTATTCGAATGTAAGCATTACAGCTCGGCCCTTTTTCGAGGCCATGGGATTCTCAGTAGAAAAAGAGCAGTTTTTACAGATGCGAGACCAGCAACTTATAAACTACAGAATGGTTCGTAGGCATGTTCACAGCTAACAATTGCATTCAGCCGACCCATTTCCGCGGCGTTTCGTTTGTGGCGAATGCCACAAGCCTCACGCCACTACTATGATCGGCTGATGCTAGGCATTATATGAAAATCGAAAAATAAAACGTATCGTGCATATTCTTAGAATCTTATTAACAATTACTCTAGCATTAATTCCTTATACAAGTAATGCCGGCAATATAATCAAATGCAAAGATAGAGCAGGCAATACGGTGTTTACACAAAACTCCACTGATTGTGAAAATAGTACAGAAGACCTTTCAAGTACTTTAGTTTCGACTAAGAAAAACAATAAGAAAGTTAATTATCGTTTCCCCACACGAGCATATATTTCAGAAAGAGGCAGATGGAATATCTATGTTGAAAAAAGTATGAAGATGGGAAACCCAAACTTGTACGTCTCATCGTTAGAAAAATTAAATGAAACACTAGATTATGCATTTTCCTCCATGCCAGCAAACGCAAGAAAAAAACTATCTAACATAAATATATTTCTTCTATGGGGCAAAGCATCACCTCTGGGTGGGCGTATAAGTGGTATGAACTATGTAAGAAAAGGCCAACCGAATCACAATTATCACTTAGATAGGCGGTGGGAACATGCACTAATTGTATACAGTGCTGAGAACTTGATTTATTTGAGTAAGTTATGGTCAAGAAAAGCTATTTTTCATGAATTGTCACATGCATGGCATATCGTGAATTGGCCAGAAAAACACCCGCCAATATACGAAGCATGGAAAAGTGCTAAGAACACACAAAAGTTTATAGGGGTACTTGATATTAAAGGTAAAGCAATTAAAAGTGCTTACGCAAGGAAAAATCAGCTTGAGTATTTCGCAGAATTGTCAGCAATGTATTTTGTTGGTGGCAATTATTATCCATTCAATAAAGTGGGCCTTAAAAAATATGATCTGCAGGGTTATAAGATGGTTGAAATGTTGTGGAATTGATATATTCACATAACATATTTTTCAATGGAATTTTTGTAAGCATAGGGGAAGGTTCCTCTTGCCTTTTGTGGCAGTCGCTACGCTTCATATTGCCACAAAAACCAGGCCGTGTTACGGTCAGCTGAACTAGGCGTTAGAGGTCTATAGAAAAATGGAGTACCCTAATTGTAAAGAAAATGGATTGAATAGATTTCAGACACTATATAAAGGCGGGAAACTTAATCCCTTTAAATGCAAAGTTTGTAACTCAAAAACTATCATTCCAAGCCGAAAAGCTACGAAGATATATGCAGGTGAGTCTAATGAGTAAACTAGACAAAGAAGAGACAGAAATTCTTGAGGCCTTTGAATCAGGCAAGCTTAAAAAAGCTAAAGACAAAAAAAGAAAATTGCAGAACATAAAGCAATAGCTGAAGCATCCTTCAATAAGGATGCCCGTATAAATATAAGCCTTTCCTCAAGAGATCTCCGCTCACTACAAGCACGAGCCCTTAAAGAAGGAATCCCATACCAAACACTTGTTTCAAGTGTGTTGCATAAGTTTGTTGATGGGCAGTTAATTGAAAAAACGGCTAACAAGTAAATTAACTTTTTGTTTGCTCTTTTTAGTCGATGCACTCTAAAGAGCCAGGGCACTTATAAACTAGAACCTTACTGGTTATTTCCGATTACATGTTAAACAGATTACCACAGATATGCGCATGAACTGTCACTACACTGCCTTATCATTTAACGTAATTCGCAATTCATGGGTTTCGTTTTCCTTTGCTAACTCACACCTGAAACTCAGCACCATATAATGTTTATTTGCCACTTCGCCCTCTCCACAATTCCTCACGGACTTGCAGTTGCCGTCGGCTAGTAGTTATACTGTCTATAAATTTAAACAGATGAATCTCCTACATTGGACTTTCAACTCATTAGTTCACGCCCATGCTGTTCGTACCAAGGAGATCAAGCATGAAAAATAAATTTTCCGCGATTATTCGTTTAGTGTTTTTAACCACTACACTAAATCTATTAGTAGCCTGTGGTGAAGATACTGGCGGCGAAACACTCGAAATTTCTCCTTTAGTAACACCCGACTTTTCACCAATTCAACTTTCTGGAATCGCAGTAAATCAGGGTGTTTTTGATCCTGCTCCAACAGTTGATTCAAACGGCATGGTTTGGATGAGTTACTCCCATGTTTCATTAGCTCCTTCCCAAATTAAACAGATAGAAACAAGACTCGCCACTACAACAGATGGTGGTTTAAATTGGCAGGATGCAGGAATACAGGTGAATACTGCCACTTCATTAGCATTGCCACCACCAAATGATATAAATGCATTTGCACATGAAGTTTCAAGGTTGGTATATAACCCATTTGCCGCTGCCGCCGGTGCTCACCCATGGGTTCTTTTATGGCATCGCTATTTATCAGTATTGAGTGGTAGCGACACTATCAGATTGTTTGAGCATGGATGGATCGGCATGAAAAGCGGAACCACTGCTTTGACTTTAGGTAATGAACGGAAACTATTTACTGGGTTTGGCTACGACACTGTAAATAATAGCGATGCTTTAGGTATACCTGAATATCCACTGAATACTCTTTTCGCAGCGGGCCTGAACGACTGCGCTGCATTTACCGAGCCAGGAGTACTGCCTAAAAGTAATGGCATCTACGTTTCGTTACTTTGCGCGAAAAATTCGACACCCGGTAAAATTATATTGCTTCGGTGTGATCATGCTATGAATAACTGTACTTATATCGGCGATTTCATTGAAGGCAGTGAAGCAAGCACAATTAAAACTTCATATGATGGCTTTTCAGCTTCTGAGCTTGTATCAATTAATGGACAGGATTATTTAATCGTGACGCCGACTATTTCCACAGGAAATTTATATAGAGGATGCGTAGCATATAAAATTACTGATCTCGACAATGCCCTGCTTGAGCGCGTATCTGGAACACCTGTTGCGAAACTTATTATTGATGAACATGGTGATTTTAATGGCGCTTGCGGTTACTTAAAAGAACTGTCTGAAAGTGGAATTATAATGAGTGAAGCATTTTTTGATGAACAACCCACATTCAGATTATTCACTACTGGTGCTAAATTATAAATCTACAAATAGCCTATATTGGCTAAGGAATCTTTATACAGGCTTCCTAGAGTGAAAATATACCTTCTTCTTTTTAATAGTTATTACCTAACGCCTGTTGTATACCGGGTGTTTTTAGAGCTACGCCATGACTTCACGGCGCTTCACCCTCCCCACAATTCCTCATGGACTTGCAGTTGCTGTCGGCTAGTAGTTATACTGTCTATAAAATATAAGTAGGTGAATCTACTACATTCAGCCACTGCTGTCCCGTAAACAGAAATAATTATATGTTTAAAGCGTATTGTGGCTAGATTATCTCTCATGTCATCCTGTTCGAGACATGAATTGTGGACACCTGCCTAAGACACGCCGTAAAACCCTCCCTGGTGGCTCGACACCCGCGTCCATGCGGGTGACGGTCTTAGGCAGGTGTCCACAACTCATGTCTCTAGTGGTTAACGGGACAGCAGTGACATTCAGTATGGAATTCAGAGATTGAAAAAATACATTTATATATTTCTATTTTTTGCCATAGTTGCAAATTGGGACGTAGTAACTGATGTTTTAGGCTTATCAGGTAACCCATACACCATTGGCCAGTATACTAGCAAAAAATGGTACTCTGATCACATTGGTTACAGTGAAGCTATTCGGATTAGTGACGAAAATCAAACACCAGCTCTAATCTATATGCATACTGATTGGTGCCAATATTGTAAAAAGTTTGAATCAGAACTTTTAACTAATGACGTCGTAAACGCTAAACTTTCTAATTTCGTAAAAATTAAAATAAATCCAGAGCATAGTGAACAAGACAATCAATTATATAAAAAATTAAAGAGTAAAGGCTACCCGACAATAATGTTTCAACATGGAGCAACAGGCAAGCTTACTCACGTAAGAGCACCCTATAAAAAAAATGGTAGTAGCTGGAAAATGATGACAGCTAATGAGTTTGTAGCGATGTTACATAAGTATGGCACTTGAGAGAAAACGGTCACATAGCATGACAAATCAGCATGGAGCGTTAAAATCACCTCGCAATAAACACGCAGTTATTTGCGACATTGAGACTGTAAAAAACTTCTAAGTTTATTTACTGTCAAATAATCAACTCTCACAGTTGCTTAGAATAGTGTTTGTTGTATAAAGTGTCGACTAAGAATTAAATGACAAGCCCATTTGCCAGGTTAATTTTTGATCAATTTTTAGGCTAGAGATTTTTCTATAGCTGTGTTAGGTTAATTAAATTCAAAGGAGAGAATGTAAATGAAACTAATCATGTCTGCTTGCATCGATGCTAAAAAAGGTCAAGTTTGGAAAATATTATCTGATATATCTAATGTTAATTTATGGGTTGAGCCAATTATTTCAGCTAACTGCGAAGGCGATATTAAACGAGGCATTGGAACAGTTAGAGTTTGCACATTAAAAGGAAATGTAACAATCAAGGAAAAGTGGATTGAATGGGATGAAGGTAATTCATTTACATATCATGCTGAAGAAACATCTTTTTTTAAATCGGCCATTAATAAATGGACAGTTAAGCCTGAAAAAGGAAAGACATTAATAATTACTGAATCTATGGTGGTTTTAAAAGGCGGTGTTTTTGGAAAAATATTAGATCCTCTAATGTATTTAGCATCTAAAAAAATGGGTGCAGATTCATTTGCTGCATTAAAATATTTAGTTGAAACAGGAAAGCCTTTTGAAAAAAGTTTTTCAAAATTACCACGTGCATCAATCTTGTGCTAATAATAAAACTAAAATACCTGACAAATCGTTTGAGTATGACGCCACCAAAAAAACGCGCCTCAACTCAGCCGTTATAAGGCAAAAGTATAATTATTGCACTTATAAAGTCGTCATAAAAGAAGATTACAGTTTTTAGTTGTATCATGACACTGTAACTTTAATATATCCGAATTGTTATAGATCGTTTGAATTAAGGCATTGTTATAATGAGCTATGTAACCTCAGAAGCTGAGATAAGGAAAGTCATCGGTACTCCTCCCGCTACCGTTTATTTAAAAAAAATTAGCTTGCTAGAAAAACACAGCAAACGTTATTTAGAGATGAGCCATTTGATAGCGATTACCGCAAACAATCTTCCCAATAGAGTTCATCTAGTGGCGACTCGACAAAGCGAAATGGTTATTCTAGACGATACTAAAATTACTCTGAAGGTAAGAGATAATGCTGAATCTTTCATCTCGATCCAAGATCAACCCTGTGGTCTATATGTTTTAGTTTCTGGTTTTGAAGAATCGCTACGTATCAATGGAAAGATATGCATAACTTCCCGAGGGAGTGGTATATCTGATATTGAGATAAAAATTGATGAGCTTTATTTCCATTGTGCAAAGTCTATAAAGCGTTCTCGGTTTTGGACGTCAATGGATAATACATTTTCAGTAGCCAATCCATTAGAGGAAACAGAATTCTTTGCTAGCAATATTAATGATTTTATTCAAAAATCACCATTTTTATTGTTAGCTACTCAGAATCAAAAAGGCGAAGCTGACCTGTCACCCCGCGGTGATCCAGGCGGTTTCGTAAGAGTGCTAGACAGACATAAAGTACTTATACCTGAGCGTCCAGGCAATAAGATTGCTGACAGTCTGAGGAATATCGTTGACAATTCATCTATAGCAATAATTCTATTTGTTCCTGGAACTAAACTATCTCTTACACTTATTGGAGATGGAAAATTAACTACTTCACATTCCGTGTTGGAGACTTCTGAGATTAGAAATAAAATTCCAAAAATAGGAATTGAACTCACTGTTAAAAAGACCTATTTTGGAATTAATCCTGCGTTGGCAGACCAAGACCTGTGGGACAAATCTGGTTTCGGAGATAGGTCAGCCCTCCCGTCTTTAGGTATGATAGTCAGCGAGCAACTGCTATCCGCTGGAAAAATTCCAGGTAGTGGTTCAGTCTTTGGTCGTGTATTTGGAATGGCGGTTGGAGCTGCAAGTGAAATAGCAATTAAACAGGATTACAAAAAAAATTTGTATTAGTGTATAAATTGTATTAAAACCAATGAATAACAAAACTGTAGATATTTTTTTAATTCCATACGTAATAAAGAGTTTTATAACCAATCACTCCAGCCGAGCACTAACATGTCGGCTAAGTTAACACCTTACAAGGCTAAAAACACATGACCAGAGTCTCTGTTATAGGAAATGCCGGAGGTGGAAAATCTACGATGTGTGAAAAGCTTGGAAAGGCTAAGGGGCTTCCTGTTTATGCGTTAGACCAGTTGCAATGGAACAGAGGATGGGTGCCAACGCCTTCTCACATTTTTAAACAAAAGCATGATGAAATCCTGGTTAAAGAAAAATGGATAATTGATGGTTTTGCATCATGGGAAACAATTGAATGTCGTTTTGAGAAAGCTGATACCATCATTTTTATAGATCATCCACTATGGGTTCATTATTGGTGGGCTTCAAAACGTCAGTTTATGTCTATTTTTCGTCCTCGTCCTAAATTTCCATCTGGCTGCCCGATGCTCCCAATGACTAAGCAGTTATTTAAAATGATATGGCATATTCATAAAGAAATAAGACCTAGATTGATTTCTTTAATAGAAAAATACGAAAATGAAGGCAGGTCTGTAATCCACATTAAGTCACCACAAGAATTAAATGCGTTTATTAACGAATACACCTTATAACAAGGTAAATCAACATGCATTGTTAAAAGCGTTACACAAAAACACACAACACTTTTTAACGCCCAGTTATTTACTACAATAGCCACTTTATAAAGTTTGGGGACAAATGAAGCTTTTAAAGATTCTTGTTTTGTTTTTATCAAGTCTTGCCAGTGGGTGCAGCATTATCCAAGGGAGCAAACTTCTTATTCCTGAGAGTTTTAACCTAACCCCGATATCACCGACAGTTTATGTCGAAGTTGGTACAGACAAGGAAATTCGTGAGCAACTTCTGGTTGCTATGGAAAAAGCTGAAAACGCAATTCGAAAAGCTTATGGGAGCGTAAAATCTCATCCTATAATTCATGCGTGTGTAAGTGAAGGCTGTTATGAATCTTTTGGAGGAAGGGGCTCTAAAGCGAAAGTTTATGGTAATCGTATTCTCCTGTCGCCCCGAGGGTTAAATTGGCACTTTCTTGCACATGAATGGTCACATTCTGAAATACAGTCACGGCTTACCTTTAGTGCATGGTGGAGCTTACCTCAATGGTTTAACGAAGGGGTGGCTGTTGTTGTGAGTGAGGCACCTGAGCACTCAGAAACCCATTGGAATTATCTTGTTACGTCTAATATTTCTCGACCATCACAAAAAGAACTATATGAATTAAAGTCATTAAGGCAGTGGCTGGATGCGGTTGAACACTATGGCGCAACACAAAACGCCAACCGTCGCGCAAATGGCGAATCAGAAGTTCGTCCACTCTATACCGCAGCAGGCATTGAAGTACGGCCATGGTTATCTAAAACTGGTAGCCAGGGACTTTTAGCTGTAATAGAAAGTTTGAATAATGGAGAAGAATTTGATTCAGTGTACCTGGCGGCTAACAAATCGTTAATCCGGATCGGCATAAAAACGCGCCTCCCGGTTAACTCAACCATTGAGGCTGTAGAAAAACCTCAAAAATAAATTTTCAATCACAATACTGACACTTACAATTGCATAGAATAACATTACCAATATAAAGTAGACTCGGGTTCTAAAAACAGGCCTTTCTCGTAGGTTATACTTTAACCAATTTTAGGCCTTAGGCTTTTCAACAGCCTCGTTAGCTATTTGAGGTAACTTGGAGTTAAATTTATGAACCGCCTGGAAATAACAATCAGTACATTCGATAAATATGCAGATCATTATCAGGAAAAGTACATGAAGTACGAGCCTTATATTGAGACATATCGATATCTCTCTAGCTTGCTTAAAGCTGATGCAGAAATATTGGACGTAGCGTGTGGGCCAGGCAACATAAGCAAATTTTTGCTAGAAGAAAAGCCTCAACTCAGGGTTCAGGGAATCGACTTGTCGCCGCAAATGATTAACCTGGCAAGATTAAACAACCCAACTGCCGTCTTTGAAATTAGGGATAGCCGAGAAATTTTATCACTAAAGAAAACATTTGACGCAATAGTGGCTGGTTTTTTCCTTCCCTACTTATCCAGGGATGAAGTTTCGCAGTTTATTATCAATGTTCGAGCAATTCTTAGATCCGGTGGAATTTTCTACATAAGCACAATGGAAGGTGACTACAAAAATTCAGGGTACCAATCAAACAACAATTTAGACCGGGTTTACATTTACTATTTTCAGGAGAAATTTCTGCTAGAACAACTGAAGTTAGCTGGGTTTGAAATAGTTCGTATTAATCGCAAACCATTTGAATTAAACGGCGGGTCGAAAGAAGCAGTCGATCTCTTTATTTATGCAAGGGCTTGTTGAATGACGAAAGCTAACCCACTTTAGGTAATAACCTATTTACTTATTTCTAACACCTAAAAAACCAGGACATATGCTTATCAAGCAATATACCTCACATATGATTAATGTAAATATTAAATTAGCGACACTAGATCATCTCTCAGATTGATTGCCTTTAATCAGTGCATATCATGAATTTGAAAGTATTAATTTAACTGAAATAGACAGGAAGTCATCAGCGAACAAATTAATTGAGGATAGAAATCTCGGAGGAATTTGGACGATACTTAGTGAAGATAAACTTATAGGCTATATTGCGTTGTGTAAGGGATACAGTATTGAATTCGGCGGCCTCGATGCATTTGTGGATGAGTTTTACATTCAACCAGAATATCGCGGAAAAGGAATTGGTACAGAAGTGCTCGAATTAATTAAGTTAGAGGCTAGGAAAATTGAAATTAGAGCCATTCATTTAGAAGTTGCACATACTAATCACAAAGCAAAAAAACTCTATTCTAAAGCAGGTTTCAGAGAAAGAGAAAAGTATATACTTATGTCGGTAAATTTATGACAATAACAGGCCTGACATGAAAAGAAACTTTGACTTTTATCAAGGTTATATTAATCAACATTAAGAACAGGAATAATGAAAAATTTTTTAAATCCATCAAAATATATAAATCATGATGACCCAGATATTATTGCCCTGGCTAAATCTTTGTCGTCTAACTTAACTTCAGAAGAGGATATTGCAAGATCATGTTTTGAATGGGTGAGGGATAACATAAAACATAGTGTTGATTTCAAACTTAACCCCGTTACCTGTAAAGCATCTGATGTTTTAAAATATAAAACAGGTTATTGCTACGCTAAAAGTCATCTTTTAGCGGCATTACTTCGGGCCAATCAAATTCCATCGGGCTTATGTTATCAAAGACTGAGCATTAATGACGATGGAGCACCGTATAGCTTACATGGTTTAAATGCGGTTTACCTGGAGAAATATGGCTGGTACCGTATTGACGCTCGGGGAAATAAAGCTGGGGTCGAGGCCCAATTTTGCCCACCCAAGGAAAAATTAGCGTTTTCAATTCAATTTGCATCTGAGGTAGATTATTCCGAAATTTTACCAGAACCTTTGCCCGAAGTTATATCGGTATTGGAAAAATACGAATCATACATTGATGTACTGGAAAACCTACCTGATATAGAGTCTAAGCAATTGCATAATTTATAAATCAAAGGTAATAGACATAACAATCGGGTAAAGCTCGCGCAACAAAACGTATACTTGGACTTGAGTCTTTCCTAAATCATTAGCAATTGGTAACTGCACTATGGACAGCCGATTTTCAGTAATTCTAAAACTTACATTTAAAGTAGCTTTGGCTATCTGGCTGTCTGCCATTTCGGTCTGGGCAATATTTACATACTTTTTCATTGTTTATGGCTGGCCACTCGATAAATCGAGTCTACAGTATTCAGAGCTAAACATATCCCCTATTATTACATCACTGTCAAAAGAAGCATTCATCAAAAGAGCTTCACCAGAATTATTGGCATCACTTAGTGATGCTGAGCTCACAATGAAACTCTATAATCTATCATTGTTAGGTCGTTTTAAACACAGAACAGGATATATAGGTCATGCCACCTTTCACCTCCGCGGGACAAATACAGCTCAATACACTGCTAATGCAGTATTCGAAAACGCACAGGCACAGATCGAGGTTTATCTAATCCAGCATAATGACTCTTGGGCTATTTCAGACCTTCGCTTCATCGTACCTGTAAACGGCGATATAAAAACACTGCGATTTACCGAGGAAACAAATGAAAACGGCTAAAAAATCAACCAAGTTTTCCAGTAAAAGATTACCAACTGCAAATTCAGGCGCTAGTGTCGAATATCAAACGAGACATATGGAAATATTAGAATTGTTAATTGGTTTAGAGACGAAGCTACATTCTTATAATGTAAGATCATCGATTGAAAAACTCAAGCTTCTTTTGTCTGATGAATATATGGAAATAGGTGCATCAGGAAAAATCTATAACAAAAAAGAAACTATTGATCTTTTAGTGTCATCAAAACCTTATGAAATAGCAGCAACCGATTTTACATTAAACCAACTATCATCTGAACTGATGCAACTTATCTATAGAGCAAACGATAATGCTAACTCAAAAACTGGACGAAAGACCATTCGTAATTCACTATGGAAAAAGAACGGTGATGACTGGCAAATGTTATTTCATCAGGGCACAATTGAACATTAACGACACTCTATCTATCTTTATATTAAATTCGCGTGTGTAAAATCATCACATGCTTAAAGCTCGCTACACCACAACACTTAACAGAAACTAATGTTATTGCAAGATATCAATTTTAACATCTTTATGAAAACTCATTATCTTTCTTTGTCACTGACTATTATTCTTCAAGCTTGCACAACGCAATACTACGGACATACTAAAAATGAATGGGATAATTTCTCAAAAGAAGAAAAAATGGCTATAAAACTGGAATATCAGGAAATTATTGATTCTCGAAATAAACAGGACCACAAAGATGTAATAAACTCCCGGACAGAGCAGGTAATTGATATGGGGGTGAACCCCGGAAGGCATGCTTATTAATATTAAATTATTCGTTTGAAATTTAAAATTAAAGACTATTAGAGCAACCATCTTTCTAAGTGTTTTGAAAACAATTTTATAATGAATGTCTTTGCATTAAGCCTGAACTTAAATATACATTTTTAACGAGTAAGTAGTTTTTCCAAACGCCGCTGTGCCTTGGCATGCCCTTTATTTGCAGCCAGGCGATACCAGTTGATAGCTTCGTCACGGTCTTTTTCTACTCCCATACCCTTATGATAAACGTGCCCCATACGAAACTGGGCAAAAGTGCTTTTCATCTCAGCTCCTTTACGATATAGCTCAATCGCCTTGTTCATGTCTTCATCAACGTGCAAACCCTTTTCGTACATGAAGCCTAACTTGGCAAATCCGAAGGGGTTGCCTCTTTCCACCGCCGCGAGTAAATAGCGGTAGGCCTTTTCATGATCTTTATAGACACTGATGCCGCGCAGATACATATTTCCTACTCGTGCCATCCCATGGGGATTACCCTTGTGTGCAGCCCGTTTATAAAGTTCGGCGGCCTTATCATGATCCTCATCAACGCCTAAACCCTTCTGATACATAAATCCCAGTCGTGCTATCCCAAAACCATTACCCTTTTCAGCGGCTTTTTTATAGTACTCAACTGACCTGGTGTAATTTTGCTCAACCCCTTTACCAATCTCATATAAATAGGCAAGTCGCGCATAACCCAGGCCACTTTCTAACTCCACCGCCTTGCGTAAATACTTGAGTGCCTCGTCATAATTCTGCGGAACACCTAGTCCACGGGCGTGGAGAAAACCGACCCTTGCGTATGCGCGTTTGCTGCCATTCTGGATCGCCTTGATATACCACTCAGCGGCCTTTCTGTAATCCTTAGCGACCCCTATCCCGCGTTCATACATATAGCCCATGCGTGATTGGGCCTTGCTATTACCCTCATTCGCAAGACTGTGCATGATTTTCAGCATTTGCCCAAAGTCGCCTTTTATATAATGGCGAATTGCCTCCTGAAATTGCATCTCCGATTCAAAACTCTGTGCGGCCTGATTGTATTGCTTCAGCAAATCGATGTTAGTCGAGCCGTTAGCCAGGGCGAGCTTGAGTGCTTTTATCTCCTGGCGTGTCTTGTTTAGCTTATCCCTCGAATCACGTAGTGCATCCTGCAAGTCGTGATTCTTGCGCAACTCTCGCACTGAGCGCAACACCTCGTCTTCATCAGCATACATACTGGCCTTGACGTAGAAACGGATACTGTTCCAGTCTTCCTTGAGTAATTTAAGCCGGGTTATCCCCGCAGTCAGCGTCACCAGATCATGGGTCATATAGGATTCGCCCATAGAGCCCCTGTTTATCTTAACGACTGATTCTACATAGGTGCCCAGCTCTTCGAGCAGGTTGCGCTTTACGCCATCAATAGCATAAAGGCGGCAGGTGTGCTTAGAGTCATATTTTGACGCAGTGTATTCATAATCACGGATATATTGCCTGGCAGCTGCTAATGCCGATGGTGGCGGGGCGGCATTGAGTATGAATACTGCACACAACAAAAAAGGGGGTCTAAACACGTACTTACTCCACATTATTTTGACGGCAAATTCTAGCTACATGTAGTTATATTAGTAGCCAGCTCCATCCTAACAAATTTTTAGTGTTAATTAATCTACAAGATACACCTGCATAGAGAATGAAGATTAATGTTCAAAATATTTTCTTCAACTCAAAGGTGGTGTGGAGGATATAAAAAATCCTTCCGTTACTTCATTATTTTATAAAACTCACTAAATGATTATTTAATCTTCACATTAGACTTCAATTACAAAGAAGCATATTCTTTATGAATACACTGTCATACAGTGAAGGAGGTTCACATGCGTATCATTACTTCCATCATATTTATGATCTTCGCGTTAAACTGGCAGCTCTGCACTGCTGTCACCGGATCAACCTGGTACGTAACTGCTGAGAGCCTGGTAACCACCGAGAATGGATCGGCTGCTGCACCTTACAAAACGATAATGGCTGCCCTCGCAGTGGCGGTGGATGGGGACACCATTGAGGTCGGACCCGGGGTGTACAATGAAGTTATCGACGTCAATGTTGCTGTAACCGTTCGTGGAGCGCCTGAGCTGTTCACCAAAATCACCAACTCCTCTCCCTGGATACTCTCGGCAGCCGGCGCCAGACTGGAGCGACTCCGTTTTAGCGGTAACGGCACTGGACAAGCCATTAAAGGCACCGATGCCTTCATAATCGATGGTTGCCTGATTGAAAATTACAGTCTGGGCATCTGGCTATATGATGTTGATACGCAGGCCGTGATAACCCACAACCGCATCGAGAATGTCACTACCGGTATTTACCTCTACAAATCGGTGGGCAACCATTGGGTAAATAACAATGTCATCGTTGCTAATGGGGGCTCGAGTGGCCTGCAAACTCATGATTCAC
>Ga0316207_10002142_pt1 | contig 21304 bp, 16 predicted proteins | sample 6weekpyrite_MG_FD_204943 | JGI IMG/M metagenome (GOLD analysis project Ga0316207, IMG submission 204943) | Microbial mat bacterial communities from mineral coupon in-situ incubated in ocean water Damariscotta River, Maine, United States -... | ecosystem: Environmental > Aquatic > Marine >...
TGTCCCCTTATTGAGACCACCAAGAGTTGTGCGGGGTAGTTCATCGCACTGCCCATCTGATCGGAATTACCACATGGGACAGAGCGCCAAAAAGCGGCGGTCTTTCCCCGATGGTGATGTGCCTTAACAGGGCACACACCAACGAGCAAAGCTTAGTTAAATGTTATATAAAGTTTACGATTCGGTAACAACCACATTCGTTTTAACCGTGCCCCAGACTTCGCCGGTGATCCAGTCCTTAATATCAAACTCAACAATATAATTACCCGCTTCAGTCGGTTCTATAATCATATCGTAACGTTCGCCTGATATTGCCCTGAATTTAGTTGTGTCTTGAGGCGTAGGTAAAGCGCGGCCATCTGAAATATAAATCCTTGCATTCAGTCCAGCGGGAATTCGAACTTCCTGAGGGTGGTAACCCGCGCACACATATCGTGCCAGTAGCTTTTCACCTACCTTCATTTCGCCGGAAATGGGTGGCAAATTCATGGCTGAGGTGCCACTACCATCCACGCCGGTGATAATAAAGTAATCGGGTTCAAGTAAATGTAAACCCACATCTTCACCACAGGTACCTGCTGCCCAGCCCAGGGTGTGCCAACGTGAATCAATTTCATCAACTACCCAGAAAGCTTCTGAGTCATAGGTTGGGCCACCGGATAACAGGGTGCCCGGCCCTTCAGGTGGGTCAACAATTAATGCACCATACATACCCATTTCTGCATGCAATACCGTGTTGGTATGACAATGATAAAAATAAGTACCCGGACTCATAGGTCGCCATTGATAAGTGTAGGTGCCATTTACATCCCAGGTTATGTGGCCCACGCCATCAGCATGATCTGCTGGCTCAATACCATGGTGGTGAATAGTATGAATGCCATTCATCATTGGTACCGACAGATTTGTATGTACAATAGTGCCGACATTAATACGCATAGGTGGTGAAGGGAAATCACCACTGGCATCCATACCGCCCACTTGCCCTGCAGCCGTATCTGCAAAGCCCCAGATAGCGACCGTTGTTCCATCGTCCATTGTCATGGAACCATTCATGTAAACACTGCGGTCGTAGGAAACATCAGGTTTAACGCGACCCGGTGTTGCAGGCGTGTCGGGATAAACGTAACAGGCCATGCCCATTCCGTCACCGCCGCCACCATCAGATGTTGTAGTTGTTGTACTTGTCGAACTAGTTTTATTTCTACCCATGATTCTTCCCCTTACTCAAAATAAATATCTGTCATTGCACCAAACATGTAGTAGCCACCCGCGGCGGTTTGTGACATTTCAGTATGCAAATGCATTGGGTAAGCACCCGTTGAAGCTGGGGGCCAGGAATCAGGCGGAACATCAAATGGATAGATAGAATCAATCGTGCCCATATTGGCTTCAAGATATAAGCAATCTTTTTCCCACACTTCATCGCGAACCTGACCATTTTCAGTTAACCATTCCATGTGGTTGGCATGGGCATGAACAGATTGATCTGCTTTTCCCATATTGATAATACGCACCAGTGTGCGATCACCAATATGACCATGTAAAGCAGAGCGCGGATCAGTTAAGGCATCGATATTGGGGTCATGCGCACCGGGAGCACCCGGTGGGCGACCGCCTAAACCATTCATTGTGAAATAACGAGGGATGTAAGGTGTGGAAGGAGTGCGCCCATTTTGAATTTCGTTATGCCATATCGGATCAATATCATTAAAGATCCAGCTGTACTGCTGAACGAAAGTCGGGCTACCGGGATAGAGTTCATCGGTGCTGCCATTAGGCATTACAGGAATTGCACCATGTAAACCAACCAGGCGATTATAGGGTGCATTACTGCTGTCATAATAATGGAACGAACCATAGTTGCTGGCTTTAAATGAAAAGCTAACGGTTTGCCCGGCGGGAATGTTTTCATTGACCCCAAGACCATCAATCGTAAATCGATGTGAAGTACTGAGTGTGTTATGAATAGTGATATTAACGGTGTCCCCTTGCTGAATTGCATCACCATTAGTATCTGTTATTAATTCACCGGGTACATTTACAACGCTCGGTGAACTACTAAAGCCACGAAAATAGACGCTGCTGCCATCTATCATTGTGCTTAAGCCATGTGTTACATAGAAAGTTTTATTAATAGTTTGCGCGTGTGCACGTGGTGACCAGGCAATTAAGCCCGTTGTACCAGATAACACAGTTGCTAGGCTCGCAGTGGTATATTTTAAAAAATTACGCCTTTTCATTTAGGGTCTCCTAATATTACAATTTAGGTGGGAGTCCATGTTAAAAAATAACGTTGCTGAAACGATAATAACAACAGGTATTTCTGTAAACTATAAGCATGCTTATCCGACCTGCTTACACATATCCATAAGTCCTTGTCTTAAAGATTAATCCGTAATCTTATTTATTTTGATTTAAATTTTGTTTGGAGTTGATTCAATATATGAATGAACTAGCGGGCTGCGTGTAGCGGTGTATGGGGGCGAGTTTGTTGGTACAAATGTCACATAAAAACACTAAATAAAACAGCTGGGATGAAATATAGAGGCTTGTAACAATAGTGTCAATAAATTTTATAGGGTTATTCGGGTAATTTAGTATTATTGAAAAGATTTTTGAGGTGTAAATGCTTTGTTTTTATTAAAAAGTTTAGTGCATAAGGTGTTTCTAATGTTTGCTTAAATATATGTTTTTATTAATATTATTAGGTGTATTATTATAATTATGATCATAAGAAAAATAATATTTAATTTAATTGATAAGAAAAGTACTATTCACTGATTTTGAGCTTATGGGTTTCTATGATTTATTTTGTCGAATCAAAGGGGGCGTAATTAATGTAAATATTAATAATTCTCAATTGCCATCTTTACCATATAAGCAGTAAATTTAACTTCATTTTATTTAATGTGATTATTATATTTCTGGTTTGAATGTTTGAGTAAAGTGCGGGTTAGTGTTTTCGTTGTTTTGTATGTTGAGGTGCAGTAGTGATATGTAGTTCTGAGTGCGCACTTTATAAAACATGTGTCGATAATGTTTTAAATAATATATGCCCTAGTTGTTGAAGTTGTTTTTAGAATAGCCCTATAAGACCAGCAGTAAATCAAAAAATAATAATTTTCTTGGCAATGATCCAGCTTCAGCCAAAGTAGTTCACAAACCAGTTGATACAGTTAAGCATAAAGTTTTTTCAGCGGGTATTGAGGGTATGTCTGCAAATCAGCGTTAGAATTATATTTATGCGTGATATATTAATTTGATCAGTATGCTTTGTGGCCTGTATTTTTTGTAGTGGTTGTTAGACAGATAGTTATAAATTAAAAGAAGATAAAGAATGTTGCGGTTTATTGAGGTGTAGTAAAAATAAGTTAAAAGGATTAGTTACATGAACAAACATGAAAAAATTAACTATGTAGAGCTTCCGTCTAAAGATATTCAGAAAACAAAGGCTTTCTTTATGCGGGCATTTTCCTGGGAGTTTGAAGATTTTGGTCCTGAGTATACGGCTTTTTCAAATCAGGGTATAGATGGTGGTTTCTTTAAATCTGACATGAGTTCATCAACTGTAAATGGTGCTGCATTAATTGTTTTTTTTAGTAACGATCTTGAAGCGACTCAGGAAAAGATAGAAAAATCTGGTGGCGTTATTCTAAAACCAATATTTTCATTTCCTGGAGGTAGGCGTTTTCATTTTACTGAGCCTGGTGGAAATGAGTTAGCGGTTTGGTCGGATAAAGCTTAAGGCTTTTGGTGATTATTTAAAGACGGCAGTGCAAGTAATTTAGTAAATGGGATGCTGCTGTCCCGCTAACAGAAATGATTTTATGTTTAAAGCGTATTGTGGTCAAAAAAACTTGACCACAACATATGTCTCTAGTGGTTAACGGAACAGTAGTGAGATATTATATATGAGTACACTAGTGGTCGTTCATATAGCGTTAAATTCGAAGAGGTAGGTTTTAGTTGTCGTTTCCTAACAGGCTCAAAACCTGAGAAATGGTGGGGGCCTTTTCCATACAAGGCCTTTGAGGTTAATAAAAAAGTATTCTTAGTATCCTGGTTTGAAAAAGCTTATGGTGACTTTAATTTATTTTTCGGTATTTTGTGCGCTAAGTATTAAAATGAAGAATTTTAATGTGTTTTAATTTGTTGATTTTAGCCTTGAACCTTTAAGCTTATATATAAATAGTAATTGCCGCATAATTGTTCCTTTAGTTATTTTCTGTAATAAAATAATGACATTATTTAAAGTAATAAACTTTAAAAAAATACTATGTATGCCAGGTTTACTTCGATCTGATGTGGTTTTATGGGTTGATATATATCAACCTGATGTGTGTTTGATGGCGGATGCAAGCTTACATAAAAGCGATTTATCTAATAATTCATGCTGAAAAATAGCATAGAGCGTTGATCTTGATCGGCATAATCAAAGAGAAGAATGCTAAATAAACATGGTTACATAAAACTGTTAACTATAAGAGTTAAGTTTTTACACGACTAAATTGTTCGTTCTTCCAGGGAGTATTGTAAAAAATGAAAAATAATATTGTAATTTCAGGCATGTCATGTCGATTTCCAGAGTCAATGTCTTACCAGGAACTGTGGGAAAATTTACTTTCTAGCAAAGACATGGTTACTGAAGATGATCGCAGGTGGCCAGCCGGTAGCTTTGATATTCCTAAACGATTTGGAAAAATAAATTCACCACACCACTTTGATGCATCTTTTTTTGGTGTTCATGGTAAGCAGGCGGATAAAATGGATCCCCAGTTACGTCTTCTGCTCGAAGTCAGTTACGAGGCATTTATAGATGCGGGTATTGATCCGGAAAATTTAAAAGGCTCAAATACGGGTGTTTTTGTAGGTGCTTGCTTCAGTGATATGAATGCAATTAATGGTTATAACATTGAATCAATTACCGGTTATGAAAACAGTGGTTGTTCATTATCCATGTTTTCAAACAGGCTCTCTTTTTATTACGATTTTCATGGGCCAAGTCACACGGTAGATACCGCATGCTCTTCATCTATTGTAGCATTAGATGCGGCTATTTCTGCACTCAATGAAGGCAAGTGTGATTACGCTATTGTGGGTGGAAGCAATATTATATTTAGTCCGTCAGTTAGTCTTGGGTTTTCTAATCTTAAGATGCTTTCTCCAACGGGTAGTTGTAAATCTTTTGATCAGTCCGGGGATGGTTATGCACGCTCAGAAGGTGTTGCTGCCATTATTCTGACGAGAGACTCATTGGCAAAACGTATCCGTGCACGAGTGCATGGGGCTGCGGTTAATAGTGATGGTTATACAGACAAGGGCATTACATATCCCAATGGTAATGCTCAACAGAAATTACTAACAGAATTATATAAAAAATGTGAAATTAACCCGAAAGATGTGTCGTATATTGAGGCTCACGGCACTGGAACCCAGGCGGGTGATCCACAGGAAGTTAATGCTATTGAGCAAGCATTAAATGTTAATCAACGAAGTGCAGATTCACCATTATTTATAGGTTCAATTAAATCCAATATGGGGCATGCTGAAGGTGCAGCGGGGATTGCCGGTGTTATTAAGGTTTTGCTTTGTATGGAGCATGGAATGATTCCCGCTAATCTTCATTACACATCGGCTAATGAAAATATTAAGGCATTGCACAATGGCACAATTAAAGTAGTTGATAAACATATGCAATGGAACGGGGGCATCGTCGGGATCAACTCTTTTGGTTTTGGTGGAACAAATGCACATGTCATTTTGGAAGGTGGTGTTTATCAAAAGACAGCCAACACTTCAAATGATGATCAAATTATAATTCCTGTTTTACCCTGTGCAGCCAGAACTAAAAAAGCCGTTGATGACTTATTAGATAAATACAAAGAATTAAATCTGGAGCAGGATGCTTTCAGGTTCATGCAAAATGTTGCCAATCGGAGCACTGACGCATTAAAGTATAGGGGCTGCCTGGTATCAAATTTCTATGGAATGTCTACCGATGTGCAGGTGTTTAGAGGGAAGGTTGTAGATAGGCCATCAGAAATCTGGTTTGTTTATCCGGGCATGGGGTCACAATGGAATGGTATGGGTGAGGATTTAATGACACACCCTGTATTTTTTAACTCAATTCAGACACTGCATAATGTACTGGATGAGACTGAAATTAATTTGATTCAATTGTTGACGAAATCAGCAAATGATCAATTTGTAAAACCCAGTAAAACTTTTGTTGCAATCACAGCCATTCAGATTGCATTAACCGATATGGCTAAAGCTTATGGTCTTAAACCCACGGGAATTATAGGGCATAGTGTTGGCGAAATTGCATGCGCCTATGCGGACGATACTATTACAAAAGAGCAGGCTATTTTAGCCGCCTATTATCGTGGCATTAGTATTGAGCAATGTCCGGAGTCAATGGGTAAAATGGTGGTTGCTCAACTTTCATGGCAGGATGCACAGAAATATTGCACTGAAGGTGTTACTGCTGCCTGTCATAACAGTGAATATAGTGTGACCTTTTCAGGTGAAGAGGATGCTATAAATTCACTCGTAAATTTACTGCAATCTGAAGGCATAGGTGTACAGGAGGTTAACTCAACGGGCATTGCTTTCCATTCACATTTAATCAAAAGTTCAGCACCGGTTCTTAATGAATATTTATCCAATGTGATTACTCAACCCAAAGAGCGCAGCAGTTGCTGGATTAGTACGTCTCGTATAGAAAGTGAATGGCATGATGCGCTCACGAGCTCTGCAAAATATTTTGTTGATAACCTGGTTAATCCGGTGTTATTTCATGATGCTTTAAAGCATATACCCGATAATGCCATAGTGATTGAACTGGGCCCACATAGTCTGATGCGCGCCTCTTTAATCGATAGTACAAACTCTTCTACTTATATTAATCTGATGCGTCGTGATTATAATAGTCAGCAAACATTTAATAATGCACTAGCACAAGCCTATGTCGCAGGAATTAATATTGACTGGACGGGGAAATTCTCTCAGCCATCTATTCAAACATCACAAATTTCATTGCCTCAACTAACCGGATGGGATCATTCGGCATCCTGGCAAATACCTGATTTTGAGAAAGACATTCTAAGATCCAATGCAGATTTTATATACAATATTGATCTTGGTTCCGAAGAATACGGTTATTTCTCAGATCATAAGTTAAATAATCACATAGTAGTTCCAGGATTGGGTTATATATACCTGGTATGGCAAACGCTTTCGAAAATAAGCCGCGTCCCGTTAAACCAGTTAAAAATTCAATTTTCTGAAGTACGTTTTCATCGTGCCACAATGATTTCTAAAAATGGATCAACCGAATTAAAAGTAAGGTATTTACCAACCACGCACCAATTCGAGGTTGTTGAACGTAACGACCTGGTCGTCAGTGGACATGTAGATTTTGGCGATGAAATTGTTTTACCCAAAGTAGCTAAACCTGAGGTTAATGAAAAAGAAGAATTGTGCTTTATGGGCACAGCAGATATCTATAAAGAGCTGCGTTTACGGGGTTACAATTATGGCGCTGAATTCAGGGGCATTAACAGGGTTTCTACTGATGGCTGCTTTGTCGATATCAACTGGAAAAATAACTGGGTGACATTTATTGATTGTATGCTTCAATCAAGTGTTGTGCGTAATGAACGTGAGACTATCGTGCCGGTATCAATTCGAAAAATGACGATAGATCCAAATTTACAACCAGATCAAGCATTGATTGAGTCCTATTCAGATAAATATATTCACCGCCTTAGCTCTAATTCTGTGGTCATAGAAGATTGTGAATTTGATGTTATGCCCTCACCGCAACAAAAATATCAGCCATCACTATCATCAATGGAGTTTGTCGCTTTTAATGAATCAAACTGTATTACGCAATCGAACGATTCTGCTGTAATAGAATATACACAACTATTAAATTCGTATGTATCAACCCAGTTTTTTAAACTACTCGAATATACCAGGGAAAATAACATCACGATCCCTGAACATGTTGTAAAAATAAGTAAGGTACTTAACCCGTCCCAATACCCGGAATATACGGATGAACAGATTGCTAAATTCGAAAATCACCCGCGAGCAATTTTGCTACGACTTGCTAAACATGTTTATGGGCAGCCCGAATGTTTATTAGAAGATGCCATGCCATTGATAGTTTCATTTGAGGAATATGCTGAGGTCTATAAATATGATATTGCATCGGAATTTTTGTTTAGTGATCGTTACCTGGGTAGTATGATACAAATAGTTATGGAAAATATGGGGGCACATCGTGCGGTAAATTTCGGCGAAGTGGGTGCGGGGACAGGCGGGATAACAACACACATACTTCCATTTCTTCGGTCTAGTGAGGATAAATACTATATCACAGATATATCAGGAGGCTTTTTTGAAAACCTTAAGAATGTATTTTCATCCTATAATTCTGTCACAAAATATATACCGTGGGATATTTCAAATAAAGCCCCGGATAGTCTCGATAATAAGCTTGACCTAATCACGGCAAGTAATGTTCTACATGCAGCACCCAATATTAAACAGGCACTAGGTAATATTCATGATTCACTTACTGATGGAGGTTTTTTATTACTTCATGAAGCGACAGTGGGTTATTCATTTATTCTTGGTATATGGGGATTTATTAGCGATATCTGGGATTACGATGATGAATATGACCGGTCTAATGGTGCGTTTTTGTCGAAAAAACGCTGGCAGGAAATATTAGATGAATGTGGTTTTGATTTAATTTCTACTAAAGATGATGAACAGTTTTTTACACTTTTTCTATGCCGTAAGAAACTGACTAAAAAATTAATTAATACCACTATTGACGTAAATAAAATTGAGCAGGATTTACCTTCCATTCAGAAAAAATTATCAGTTATTCGTGACGATGAAAATGCACGTTTATGGATTAATGGTGATAAACAATCTACCCCAGGACTAGTCGGCCTGATTAATTGCGTTCGTAAAGAAGGTGAGGGAAACCATTTAAGAGCTATATATAATGATAGCGATAAAGTTATCAGCAAAGACTGTATTGATACAGTTGTTAATTATGATTTAGCTGTATCTGTTTACAGGGATGGTCAATGGGGAAGTTTCCGTTATCTTGATTGTCAGAAAAATGATTATCGATTAACCGATAACGCCTATATGAGCATTGCTACTAAAGGAGATCTTTCGTCACTTCATTGGGTAAGTTCAGCTGATTCTAACAGAGTAAATTTTGCATATGATGCATTTTACTGCGCACTTAACTTTAAAGATGTGATGTTAGCGACGGGCAAACTTCCAGCTAATGCTTTTGAAGGCGCCTTAGCTAAATCATTAGGTGGTGAATTCTCAGGTGTGTCTTCGAGTGGGCGTAGAGTAATGGGTTTTCTTAATGAGCCCTTTTCCACAAAAATTCAAATCAACGAACAGTCTCATCAAAGTGTTTGGGATATTCCTGATAGCTGGACACTAGAACAGGCAGCCACTGTACCAGTCGTTTATATGACAGCGTATCTCGCACTTGTTGTGCGTGCCGATATAAAAGCTGGGCAACGTGTACTGATACATTCTGGCACAGGTGGTTTAGGTCAGGCATCAATAAGAGTGGCACTTTCAAAGGGCTGTGAAATATTCACCACAGTTGGGTCACAGGTGAAGCGCGAATTATTGCGCTCTCTTTTTCCTGAAATCCGCTCAGATCATATTTATAGTTCACGAGATACCGATTTTGAAAGTGGAATTATGAATGTTACTAATGGAAAAGGTGTTCACGTAATACTTAATTCTTTAGCCGATGATAAGTTGCAGGCAAGTCTACGTGTACTTTCGCGTTATGGGCAGTTCCTGGAAGTCGGAAAATATGACATGACACAAAATACCCAGGTCGGTATGCAGGTGTACCTACGCGATGTGAAATTTAACGGCGTAGGTTTAAATAATGTAATGAAGGATGATTTAACCAGCGTTAAAGTAATTTCTGACCTAATGAAAGAAGGCATAGAGTCTGGTGTCGTGAAACCATTGCAAAGCACTGTATTTAATCATGATCAACTTGAAAAAGCGTTTAGATATATGGCTGCAGGAAAACATACAGGTAAAGTGTTAATAAAAGTCAGAGATGAAGAGTCGAACCAGGAAGCATGTGTGAGTGCCGTGCCAAAATTCTGGTGTGACAACAACAAGTCATATCTTATTACTGGCGGTCTTGGCGGTTTTGGTTTTGAATTAACTCGTTGGTTAATTGAGCGGGGTGCAAAACATATTACCCTGACTAGTCGCTCGGGTGTTAAAAATAATTACCAGCAACATTGGCTTAATATATGGGAAAAACAAGGTATATCTATTGACGTTAGTAATTTTGATGTTAGCAATAAACAGCAGGCAAAGTCTTTAATTAGCAAACATGAAAAACCGCTTGGTGGAATTTTTCACTTAGCAATGATATTAGAAGATTCATTTTTATTAAACCAGACAAACGAATCGTTTAAGCGCGTTATTAGTGTGAAATTTGAAGCCAGCCAAAATCTAGATGAACTGAGTAGAGATCTGTGTCCTGAACTAGATTGTTTTGTAATGTTCTCATCACTATCTGGTGGTGTGGGTAATCGTGGCCAGTCTAATTATGGTTATGCGAATTTCGCTATGGATAGACTTTGTGAAACTAGAAAACGTCAGGGATTGCCTGCGCTCTCAATTCAATGGGGTGTAATTGGTGACGTTGGCTTTGTTAGTGAAAATAAAGATAATATAAATACCGACGCCTTATTTAATAAAGAGCAAAGTTTGTCTTCCTGCCTGGAAACCCTGGATAATTATTTGCAACAGGACAAACCTGTGGTTTCAAGTCATATACGATACTGTGATATTTTTGATAAATCAAATAAAGATAACGACTATTTAATTGATGGAGAAAAAACTGAAGAAACCCTGGTGCGGTATATTAGAAATATGTTGGGAATTACTGAAGAAACAGAAGTTAGTGATGATGCCAGGTTTAGTACCCTGGGCATGGATTCGCTCATGGTGGTCGAAATAAAAAACAAACTTGAAACTGATTATGATATCAGGCTTACCTTGCCTGAAATTCAACAACTTAATTTTTCAACACTCAAAGAAATATTTAATAACAAACATAAAATCGATGATACTTCTGCTACGAATGAAAGTTGCAAAAAGATTAATCAAGATAATATCGACAAAGAAGTATTTGAGTTGTTTTCAGGAAATGATAATGACAATGATGTTATCTACTTTCTGAATGGTTTCGCCTCTGACCCTGTTGCGGTTTTAAGTGAATTAGAAATTCCGAAAAATAACCGTGTATATATTATTCACTATGGACAGGCAGGCGACATGAATAAACTGGCTAATCTATGGGAACAACATATTTTAGATAACGCTTTATCTGCAGATAGAGTTCACATCGTAGGATTTAGCACAGGTGCAACCATTATCCATAGATTTAAAAATTTAAAGGACCTGTCTCATTTGCCAGTGAAAATGGAATACATAACAATTTCAACACCCAATGATGAATTGTTTGAGCCATTGAGAGAATTTTCAGTAGATTCTATTGATGATATGTCAGAAGAAGAGGCAATGTCACAAATAAGCGCATTTCCCTGGTTTGGGGAATTCAGTATTGTTAGCCATAAGGAAATAATTAATCAGGTTAAGTTTATTGTAACGGATCATTTTTATTCGAAAGACCTTTCAACGGTAGATAAAATAATCATTCCATCTGGTGATGTATTTTGTTGGACAGTGGATAAAGCCAATACCATGTCATCCATTGTTGAACAAGTTGAAGGTGTGCATGACTTGAGGACGGTTCCCTTGCATGAAATTATGTTTAGTTAAATTTTTTGTCTGTATTGTTTTAAATATCACTGCTGTTAAATTTAGCTACGGTAGGTTCGATTAAAATTAAATAACTCGTGTAATCAAATGACTTTATGAATATTTATAAAAGCGATATGCTTGCGAAGCAGGTTCTAGGATACCTCTGATCAAGTCTATGATACTTCTGTCTTACAGGCTTGTTCGTGATCAAGGCATCATTTTGAAAGCAGGTGAGTACCTGGTGAAAAATGATAGCGCAGTGCACGGGCAAGCCTGTAAGCCCCTTCGGGCGCGGCCTGAAGCGCACACTTGCAGTGTTGCAAAGTTTGTTAAGGACTCGGCCATTAACTTCACTTTGCGCCTTGCAATTGTACGCTTCAGGTCACGCAGAAGTATTATAGACTTGATCAGAGGTGCCCTAGTGCTGTAAAAAGTGTTATTAAGTATATAAATGGACAGAAAGCGTAATATGAAATCAGTGTCTACTCGTGAAAAACAACAGATCAGTGAAGAATTTGATGACGAAGCGGCTGATCATTTTATAATCAAAGATGGTATCGAGTACTCTGGTACGCATTTGCTGATTGATTTATGGGGCGCTTCACATCTGGCTAATCAGCAACTTATAGAAACAACCCTGAGAAAATGCGTTGATAAGTGTAATGCCCGTTTACTGCATATTCATTTGCATCAGTTCACTGATACGGGAGGCGTATCAGGCGTAGCTGTTCTTGCAGAATCCCATATTAGTGTGCATACCTGGCCAGAACGTTGTTATGCTGCATTTGATGTGTTTATGTGTGGATCTGCAAACCCCTTAGCTGCGGTTGATATTTTAAAAGATGCGTTTGTCGCCGACAAAGTGAATATAAAAGAGATTTTGCGTGGAAGCAGTGAGTGAAAATAATGGCGTAATTAAAATTTCGACAAACTCATTGCGCAAACATGATTTTGCGCTATTTGCCATTATGGGGATTTTGGCTGGATGCGGCCTGATTTATGAGTATCTACTTTCCCATTATGCGGGACGAATTTTAGGTGCGGTTGAACAGGTAATATTTGCCATGATTGGCATTATGATTGTCTCTATGGGGCTAGGGGCATTTGCGGCACGGATTTTTAAGTCTTATTTCAATGCCTTTGCCTGGCTTGAACTTTCAATTGCCTTAATCGGTGGCACCTCGATTTTAATATTAGCGGCGACGACTGCCCTGGCAAATATATTTCCACAATTACTAATGGAGACCTTTTCTCTACCCCCGGATCTGATTCCCCGTGGAGGCATGATTAGCTGGGCGCATAATATTGCATCCCTTATGCCTTATATCACTGGATTTATTCTGGGTTTTTTAATTGGTATGGAAATACCCTTAATCGCCAGTATAAGGGAGACCCTGTATGGGGAGCATGTAGAAAATAATACGGGTTCTGTATATGGGGCAGATTATATAGGTGCTGGTATCGGCGCGGCTATCTGGGTGGCTTTTATGTTGAGTTTACCCCCCACTATGGCTGCAGTCATAACCGCCAGTGTTAATCTGGTTATTGGCTTATTGTTTTATGTTTTATACAGAAAACGAATTAAGTTAGGCGCAATGGTGGTTTTGAGTCATCTTGCTGTCGCGGCTGCGATTGGTGTTATTGCGGTTAAAGGCACAGAGTGGGATAACGCGATGGAAGACTTGCTGTATAAGGACAAAGTTATATTTAGTTATAACACCCAGTATCAGCATGTCACGATAACAGAACGAATAATGGACCCCTTAAAGCCAAAAATTGTCTCCCTGTTTATCAATGGTCGCTCTCAATTTGCCAGTAATGATGAAGTGATTTATCACTCAATGCTGGTCTCACCCGTTATGCATGCGGCGGCCCGCCATGACAAGGTATTAATCATTGGCGGTGGCGATGGCCTGGCATTACGTGATGTTCTAAGGTGGCAGCCCGAAGTGGTTGATTTAGTCGATATTGATAAAGATATAATTAATTTTTTTAAAGTGCCCCATATGGAAAACGGCGTGGTGATTAATCAGTCTTTATTAGATTTAAATGAAGGCTCCTTTAGTGACCCCCGTGTGAATACCTACTTTGGTGATGCCTTTTTGAAGGTGGATACCCTAATACAGCAAGGGCGATTGTATGATGCTATTATTGTTGACTTACCAGATCCGAGTCACCCGGATCTAAATAAACTATATTCTGCGCGTTTTTATGCGAAGCTTAAAAGCCTGTTAACCGGAGATGGCGCATTGGTAGTACAGTCTACTTCCCCATATCATGCAAAAAATACCTTTTTATCTATTGGAAAAACAGTAAAGTATTCAGGGTTTCTAAACGTAGAGCAATATCACCATAATGTTCCGAGTTTTGGCGAGTGGGGCTGGACGATTGCAACGAAAAACGGTGCCTCGGCCAGGCTTAGGATTGCTAAAAAAGAAGAAATAGAAGTGGATGATGGCTGGTCAACCATAGGTGTATTGCTAGCTGCGTTTGAATTTAATAAACATTATTTTGATGATTTAGAAGATATAAAAGTCAATAGAATCAACAACCAGGCGGCATATCAGTATCATATGGTCGATTGGCAGATGCAACAGGGTACATTTATTATTAATAAATAGTTGACATATTATGTCGCTAGGACATATTATGTCTACACGCTGATTATTGGAGGAAATATGAGCAACGAGAAACTACAACAATTCATGAAAGAACTAGATGGGAATCTATTATCAGATGATGCAAAACTATCTGCTGAGATGTTTGATGATGAAAACTCGGTTATCTGTATCAAAGTAGAAGACAGAGAAGAGTTTCCTATCTACATGACGCTTGATGAGGGCCAGATTTTGTGTACCACGCATTTATTTGGTGAGGATCAGGTTGATCAAAGTAGACGTGCTGAAATGATTGAAGATATGTTGATGTTGAATATCTCCATTCCATTATCTGCGTTCTCTAAAGTGGGTGGTCAGTATGTAATGTTTGGTGCTTTATCACCAAATTCGAGCACTGATGACCTGTTACACGAAATTGAACTGTTAAGTGACAATGTGCTTGATGCCATTGATGCTGTATCAGAATTCTTAAAGGAGGCTGCTTAAGCCATGAGTATATTTAAAAAACTAATAACTGCGCTACGCGGTGGAGCTACTGAAGTTGGTGAAGCCATTGTTGATACACAGGCGATTCGAATTCTGGAGCAGGAAGTGAGAGACTCTAAAACCGCTTTGAATGATGCCAAGACCAATTTGACAGCTATTATGGCTGAAAAGATGGGTGTAGATCGTAAGGTCAAAGATCTTGGTGCAAAAATTAAAGAGCATGAAGGTTATGCGATGCAGGCGCTGGATAAAGGTGATGAAGCGCTAGCAACCGATGTTGCAACCAAAATTGCTGACTTTGAGCATGAGTTGAATATTCAAAATGGCATTCTTGAAGGATATGCTTCTAAGATTGCTGCTTTGAAGAAAATGATTCGTCAAACTGAACGTAATATTCAGGCAATGGATCGTGAGATATCAGTTGTGAAAACGACTGAGAAAGTTCAAAAAGCGAATGACCTGGCTTCGGCTAAGTTTTCGGGTTCGACCTCATCTCTACGTAGTGCAACGGATTCACTTGAGCGAATTAAAGCGCGTCAGCAGAAACGTGAAGACCAGTCTGCCGCTGCTATGGAACTGGAGTCAGAAGAAAGTGGTGGTGATCTGCAGGCACGCTTGAAAAATGCAGGTATTGTTGATTCTGGTAGTTCTGGGTCATCTGTGCTTGAGCGTCTTAAGAAGCAAAAAGAGAAAAGCTAAGACATGGGTCTGTTAAAGTCTATGTTTGGAGGTGGCGGAAAAGAGCCGCCGCCTCGCAGCATCGAGTCACCAAAAGACTTAAAAACAGGTGATATGTTAAAAATGGAATTTGCCAGTCAGGCGGTTATTTCTGGGCAGACGTTAAAAGTATCAGAACAGTTTTTTTATGATGTAAGCTCAGTTGAAAATTGTAAAACTGTTTCCGTTATGGAAGGTGTGGACAGGCGCATATATTTATCCTATAGCGCGGTAAATCCGGATAAACCACTGGAAGTCGCAGTTAGCGTTTTACCTGAAACAATATTCAAACTCTTTAAGCAAAGTAAATTTGTCGCTATTTTTGAAGAGCCAGATAATACTGATCACAGGTTGAATCTTAAAACAGAGCTAGAAGAAGTTCAGGGCTTTGTTGGGCAGTCATATTATCAGGAGCGTACAAATGAAGCTTATCGAAGTGTTAAAGACTGTCGTGAAAATAAATTAACAGACTCTGAATGGACAGGGTTTGATTATAAATTAATGGTGTCTGACGACAGGCAACACGCTATTCGTATTGAAGTTTTTGATGGTGGTCGAACAGATGTTTACTTAATTGCATATTTACCCTTAAACAAGATAGAAGAATATTGGCCCGGGTAATTTATGATAGTAAAAAAGAAAAGACCAAACTCCTGGACTAAGTCGGATAATAGTATTCGCGCTGTTCAGGTTATATTTGAATTAGAACAGGCACAGTCAAGAACCTTACGTATTCAAGCGATAGAACAAGATTTGAGCCCTTCTGATTATATTCGTGACATAGTGGGTTTGCCGCGTAAGAAACCTATTCGTCCCCGACTAAGTATTAGTTTGTCTAGTGAAGATTATATACTTCTGGCAGAACGTTATAATTTAGCACCAGAACAAAAAACTGAAATTCGTGAGCGCATTAAAAAAGACTTGATAGATGCTTTAGAAAAATAAAAAGGCCAAAAGTGTTTTAAGTAAGGGTCTATTTACTTTAATGCGTTTAACTTAATGCTAATAAAAATTTTAAAATAAGCGCAGCTTATATGAGCCCTATATTTAGATATTTAACTAAAAAGCGTGTAAAACTAAAACACATATCAACTCAAAATATTGCGCAGTCAATTATAAAGTCCTCGTTAATATTAAGTATATTGTTCGGGCTTCATATTGGTTTTATGATGGCTTTCGAAGGTTTAAGCTTTGGTGACTCTATATGGTTAACATTAACAACGGCAACCACTGTGGGATATGGCGATATGTCTGCTGCAACCACTGAGGGGCGCATTGCTACCGTTTTATTAATATATGTAGGCGGTATTTTTATATTGGCAAGAGTTGTTGGCGATTACTTTGATTACCGATTAGAAGTTAGAGATAAAAAAATAAAAGGGCAATGGAGGTGGGATATGAACAACCACATAGTTATTCTAAATACACCATCGAATTCTGGTGAGCGTTATCTGCAGCGCTTAATAAAACAATTTCGATTATCAGCTAATTATGAAGATACGGTAATATATTTATTGACCCGGCATTTTCCGAATGGATTACCTAATTATATTACCGAGCTTGGTAATGTGGTTCATTACAATGGAAATCCAAGTAGCCCTGATGATTTAGAAGCGGTATGTGTTAACCAGGCAAGTGATGTAATTGTTTTAAGCAAGGATGAACATGATGATAGTTCAGATGGGCGTACTTTTGATATATTGCACCGTTTAAAAGAACTTAATGTCAAAGCTAATATATTGGCAGAGTGCGTAATTGATGAAAATAGAAAGCGTTTGCAAGGTGCAGGAGCGCATATAGTTATACGGCCTATTCGAGCATATCCAGAAATGACTGTTCGTGCTTTTGATGTGCCCGGCTCAGAACAGATAATTGAAAATATGTTTAATAGTGAAGATGATGAATACCGGCGTTATGACGTAGAAATTAAAGGTGTTATCTGGTGTGATGTGGTAACAAGTTTGATGTCTAAGAATGGTGGCATTGCAGTGGCGTATATTGATCAGCACACTAATGAAATGGTATATAACCCTGCTGCTGACTCTCAACCAGATATTCAGGCATTAATAGCAATATGCAAAGATAATAATATGTTCAGTAATGATGATGTAAGAGCTTTGATTCTATAGGTGAAAATGATGAATATAAAATATGGAATATTTAACAAATCAATCTGGTTATGGGTTTTAGTTGCACTATTTCTCTCTGGCTGTGGTAATCGGTATGAAGAGAAATTAAGACTAATACATAAAGGAACAGAAATAGATTTAACGTATTTAAAAACTCAGCTCGATAATAAGCAATTAACAAATGCATTGTTGATTGACAAATATGCTGCAGCCCTAATAGAACAAAAACCTGATTATGCTGATATAGCACGATTATTGAAAAAGGAAGGGACTGCAGAGGGTAAAAACTATACAGAACTTAAAAAGCGACTGGCAAATGTCAATCTTGTACCGAAAAGCAATGATGAATCTGAAGCAAGTCTTGCTGAGTTAGAGTTAATAAGCGCGGCTGCAGATTCTCTTGAATATAATAATGCGCTTGCAGATGTGGTGAATACGATAGCTTCACTATCTGATGGTAAGCTGGCGGTGATTAATGTTCCAACATCTAAAAGAGAAACCGCTCAGAAAACCAATGCCCTGGTAGGAAATCCATCTTATGGTTACTGGAACCAGAGAAGTAATGGGCAGTCTTTTTGGGCATGGTATGGAATGTATTCCATGTTTAATAATGTTATCGGTGGACGTAATTATCGTTATGATTCCTGGTCTTCAAGACCCCATTACAGTTATTACAATGATTACGGACGTAACAGATGGGGTTCAAGTTCAGATGTCAGCAGGAATTATAATTTAAGTCAAAAGTATCCATCAAAATATAATAAACCCAGTTCGGCTACGAAGAAGCGATATTCAAAAGTATCTAGTCGTTCTTCAAGTTATGGTTCATCAAAGAGCAGAGCATCATCTACTAGTGGCAAAAGCAGTACTGGAAGTTCATCAAGATATAGCTCCTATGGTTCAAGTAGTAGAAGCTCTTCATTTTCAAGTTCACGCAGTTCTTTTTCAGGTAAATAAGGGGTTTAACAATGTTTATTGATTATATAAATATAGAAGTAAGTTTAGCGCTTTACTACCTTGTAGATTTTGCTATTGCTCTTGTTCTACTAAGTGGAATGCGGTTTTTGTCAGGTATGGTGGGAAATGTATCTGCGACACATGAAATTTCTCAGAATAATAATAAAGCGTTTGGTGTGTCTTTAGCGGGTGCAATGATTGCTGTGAGTATTATGTTAATGGGAGTTGTTTCAGGTGAGTCAGGTTACAGCCTGGGTGATGAAGCATTTCAAGTGGTGGTGTTTGGTGTGTTTGGTATTATTTTGATGTGGCTGACACGATTTGTATTTGACCGTGTTTCTTTTCCAGGCTTGTCAATACATGATCAAATCATGCAAGGAAATATGTCTGCGAGCATAATTGATGCCTGTAATATGATTGCAACGGCTATCATAATTAAAGGTGCAATGATTTGGGTAGGTGGAGATATTACAGTTGCAATTATAGCCGTCGTAATTAGTTTTATCGCATCACAGCTAATTATGGCATTAGCAACTTACTATCGTGCAAAAGTTTATGAAAGACGCCATAAAGGAAAACAGCTACATACAGCAATTGAAGAGAATAATGTAGCACTTGCGTTACGCTTTAGTGCATATCGAATAGGTATTTCTATTGCAGTTAGCGCTGCATTTGCAGCGGTTGAATATGATGATGAAGCCTTTATCACGGTATTTATTGTGTGGTTCTCAATTGCCCTTACTTTGTTTGTTCTATTAACGCTTATTGCAATAGTAATACGTCATAGTGTATTACATCGAGTTAATATTGCCGAAGAAGTGGGAGAGCAGGCAAATGTGGCGGTAGGTGCAATTGAGGGGAGTATTTACGTGGTGGTTGCACTATTGCTGTCAGGGCTTATAGGTGCTTAGTCGGGTCATATCAAAAAATAATTAAATATAAAGGTTAATTGATTTATCGTTATGGCTAGAAAGACGACTCATTTGCAACTTGTAATTTTTATAATAATAGCTTTTGTAATAGATTATTTACCGTTGATTAATTTACCTTTTTTATGGAGTGAAACATTTTTTCATGAAATTAGCCATGGTATGGCAGCTTTGCTTTCGGGGGGCAGAATACACGGTATATCCCTGAATTTTAATGGTTCAGGTTTGTGCACAACCAGTGGAGGGAGCCATATTTTTATAAGCTTTGCTGGGTACGCCGGAAGTGTTTTGTGGGGTCTGGTTATATACAGTACAGCTAGTTTGCTCTCACATAGTAAATCAAAATATATTGTAATGACGATAGTGGGATTGCTTACAGTTGTTTTATTGCTTTGGGCGCGGGATATGCCAACCATAATTATCTTGCTGGTTTTGCTCGGTATGTATTTACTGCCACTATATAAAAAATTGGGTATCGGGGTTAAATATTTTATTCAAATTGTCGGTGTCTTTGTAATGTTGGATGCGGTGAGAAGTCCACTTTATTTGTTAGATGGCCGTTCATTAGGTGACGGAGCAGCTTTATCTAAGTTGACCTGGATGCCTGAAATATTCTGGATTATGACCTGGTTTACAATTGCACTTGGAGGATTGTACTGGTTATGGGTTTCTTCGAAGGCCAGATAGATAAATGGTAGTTAGTCTAATTGAAGAGAACAGGGATAACGAAATAAATATCAGCATAAAGTTTGACGTAGTGTCATAAATTGTTATAAATAAACGAGGTTGTAAACATGGAAGCAAATTTGTTGTGGGAAACATTAAGTAGTTACCCAACGAGTATTTACACTGTTCTAATTGGTGTTCTTGTTATTTTCTGGTTATTTGCAATTATAGGCGCATTAGATATTGATATTATTTCTTTTGATGCAGACCTGGATATGGATATTGATGGGGATATCGAAATGCCTGGATTTGTAGGGCTGCTTCATACGCTAGGATATACCGGGGTGCCATTTACCATTGTATTGACAGTGCTGATATTTCTAGCATGGATCTTTACATATCTTGTTTCAGCTTACTTAATACCCGTTATACCCACAGCCCTGTTTAAATTTTTAGTGGGTACGGCTACATTGATTGGTAGTTTCCTGGTCGCGGTACCATTGACATCAAAAATTGTCTCGCCTTTGAGAAAGTTGGCGTTGGAAAATTCAGCGAAATCAAATAAAGATTATTTAGGTGGGATGTGTAAGGTTACATCGTTATCTGTAGATGAAACCTTCGGGCAGGGAAAGATTAAAACAACAGGAACCAGTTTAGTTGTGCGGATTCGTGCAGCAATACCCAATGATATAAAAAAAGGCGATATCGTTAGGCCGATAAGTTATGACGAAACAGAGAATGTTTATCATGTTGTAACAAATGAAGAATTTGAAAGTAACCTGGAATCATAAGAACAGTTATCTGTTTATTGTGAATAAATAATAAATTAGGAGTAACAATATGTATTTTATAGCATTAGCCATTGCCGTATTAGCGGTAATTATTTTTGGTATATTTTTTCTTTACGCAAGTTTTTATAAAAAAGTGGATCAGGGTAATGCGA
>Ga0316207_10002144_pt1 | contig 21296 bp, 21 predicted proteins | sample 6weekpyrite_MG_FD_204943 | JGI IMG/M metagenome (GOLD analysis project Ga0316207, IMG submission 204943) | Microbial mat bacterial communities from mineral coupon in-situ incubated in ocean water Damariscotta River, Maine, United States -... | ecosystem: Environmental > Aquatic > Marine >...
GAATAATGTGCTTTGGGAGCGGTTTTCACCTTCGATAAAACGCTTCATAACCACTCCCGTAGATTGTGTTACGTTATTATATCGTGGTTTACGTTTTCACACAGCCTCAGTATTTTGCAGTCGTGGGAAGAATTCACGACTCTGGCAGCTATGTGTTGAGAACAGTCATTCGCTCAACCTGGTTCCTGAATGTATTCTAGTAGCTCAGCACGATAAATCTGAAACTCTCTCGGCGCATCAATATTGAGCTTCACCTGGCTGCCTGAAATATCTCCTATGACAATCTTAATCTTGCCTATAGCGAATAGCTCACCAACCGTCATGGACGGATCAACAGAATCATTAAGAGTGATAATAAGAGATTGGTTTTCTTTTCTTGAGAGCGTGAGCATACAGACCTCCATGTCATGTTATGATTACTTACCATATCCTTAAGTATCTGCCACCGCAATCACACGGGGGCAACTCTGGGGGCAACTTTATACCCTCAATTATTAAACCCCATAGTATACATATAGTTATTATATTAATCGGTAGCCGCCGCCTCCACCAAATTAGAAAAGGGTGTCTCTTTGAGGCACCCTTTTTTAATTTATGATGCAAACACTGGAATCAAGAACCCGCGTAGCGAGGTTCGACTGGGAACAGCGTGACCAGAACGTCGGAGCGTAGCAACGACGGCCCCGTTGGGGTGAGGCCGAAGGCCGAATATTCCCGCCAGGGCAGTTGGGATATTTACAATCACCAGAATATTCTGAAACAGTTCTAATTAACCACCCGCTTTGCAAATGCGTATTTCAGTTGGGTGGGGCCGCCGATTGATAAACGGTCAATCCAAACCATGTGCAGGTCGCCATTACTGTCCAGGGTAATGGAAGGGTGAGTCTGCTCCCCTTCTCCAGTAGCCACCTCAGCTTCGATGTCCTCGCTCCAGGTATTATTCTCCAGCCAACTCAACATTATGTTGGCGTTACCATCGCGGTTATCATCCCAAGCCGTGACTAAATACCCCGAGTCGTGTCCAGCAATCGAGGCATGCCACTGTTGAGCGACTTCACCAAAACTATCCTGAACTTTCATGTTAACGCCAAACAATGTTTTTGCGCCTGGTTGAAAAGCCGCGGCGTAGATATCATAACCCTCGCGGAAATCGCGTTTATCTGCCCAGGTTGCCATGACCTTGTTAATCCCAAATTGCGCCAATGCAACTCGGGCGACTCCATGCCCCTTTCCGTAGGGTGATGACCGAGCAGCCGGTGCCGAGCTAATTTGCTGAGGCAATGTAAACGAACACGGCTTTTGAAGATTTTTTGCTGCCATGATAATCGTTCGACCAGGCCGCCTGTCTTCCCAGGCAACAATCACCAGTCCCTGTTGGCTAATTAATGTCGGGTAGAGCTGTTGATCCTTTGCTTGTTCCGGATCGACTGGGCAGTCGCTTAACCTGATAAGGTTTTTCCCGTCTACGCCAAGGCGTTGTAACCATATGCGTTGATATTTACTGTCTTTTTTTGAGTATGCAATCAACAGCTGTTGATTCTGCCAAACCAAACTAGCTTGAAATGCATCGTCCCGCGCTATAGTTAGAATTGGCCCGGGTCCCGATGGTGTCACCAGCCGTGCGTATATACCGGCATCCTCTTCCCATGTAACGGCAAACTTATCATTATCCAGCGCAATGATTGACGGTTCGAAAGCCTCGCCTTTGCCGCTAATCGTGATTTCCCTAGTGAAGTTTTTTTCGGTGTGAGCCTTGCTTGCCAGAAAAATACGTGGAGTATCGTTGTCACGATTATCTTCCCAGGTAACCGCAATAACGCTTTTCGAAACGGCTATGTTCCGTCGCCCTGATGACTCAACATGATGGAAAACATCTTTCCCTGCAACTTTTGTAACATCTATAGCCGAAGTAAATTCCCAGGGCTGCGCATGAATGCTGGTAGCAATCGAAAGCAACATTGCCCCGAGCGCATTGATATATTTTGACCTCACAGTTATTTCTGCTCTAGCAATAGTTTCTGGACAGAACTGTCAGCGGACAAAAAATCGACAACACGTTGCACGCCGACCAGCCTGTGTAATGGACGTCCTTCAGCTGTCATAAATGTAAAAACTGGCGTCACAAATGCATTGTACCGTGTACCGACGTCACGTTCTGTGATTCGCTCACCTGAAGGCAACCGCAAGCGCTTGCCACTTTCGGCATCGACATAGGCGAGTATATAGTTATTTACAAACTGCTCTTTTACCCGTTTATCCGAGAAGGCCTCTTTATTGGTCTTTTCACAATAGCCACAACCATAACGACCGAAATACACAAACAGGGGCTTGCCCTCGGTAACGGCTTTTTTCATAGCCTTATCAAACGTCATAAACGGGTAGCCAGCCGGCTGGTCTGCCATTACCGGTGTAAGAAAAAATAGTGCGATGACTATCAGGACAATACGCTTCATGGCTAATCTCTGGATTCGCTATATTAAATGTACAATATAATCTTAATCCCTGCCAGACAACAGGTTTTCGCGACTGCCAGCACCACCCCTCAATAAAAAACCACCCTTATGGGTGGCTTCTTTTCGTCTATGGAGAAGCGCATTTATGCCTGTACTTATTCACCCGCCGAGGCAAGGAATTTTTTTCTGTTTGACTCACCCTCAACTTCATTGGAAAGCAACTGGTACAGCTCCTGAACATTTGCTGCCTGGTTGGATGCGCGCTCAACCAGGACTTTTGCCAATGGCCCAATATAGGCCGCGAGGTGTATTTGAGCAGAATCGAGGTGTTCCTGGGTAAGCGATATTTGTGGCGCCGATTCTGTAATTACTTCAGGTGCACCAGACTCAATTAATGTGAGTGCAGACGCCTCTTCAAGCACTTCATAAACCGAATGTTTTCGTTTATGTTTGTCTTCATGACGCCCGACATAGTCAAACATGCTTTCATAATTCTCAGAAATCGCGTTGACGATATCATAATAAGAACGAGATACGAGTAACTGATTAGGTTCGGCAAAGGCCATAATTCTTTGTGCAACATTAATTGCATCACCGATCATATTACGTTGGCCGTTGATATCTTCGACTATTTTGATAGGCCCCAGGTTCACACCTGAACGCACTGTGTATTCGAGGTTGCAACTTGTTTGGGTGTTATGAAAAGCATTACGCAACCCAATGGAGAGATATAAAATATCCTCCGGGTCACCGATATAACATATCGCAATGCCATCACCCGTATCGAGTTTGACACTGTCTTCATCCACCAGGCAATCAATGGAATCTGAAATAACCGTGTTGAAATGGTTTTTTATTGCAATCTGGTTGTCATTAGAGTGCTTTGAATATCCGACGATATCCAGAAATAGCACACTACTCACCCATGTTCGGTTACTACTCATCTAGTCATCAAATCCATTATCAGGAGAGCATCTTCATTGCCTTCTCAAGGCTTATCCGCATACGTTCAAATGATGTGGCCAATGTAGAGATCTCATCTTTACTTTTTGATTTAAAAGCCGCCACGTCCATATTGCCTTTACTTACTTCAGTCGCAATAGCAGAAATTTTCATAACAGGCTTTATAATTAATTTCTTTAACATCAGGTTAAGAAGAATAAAAATACAGACAAAAATCGCGAGCATCGACCCCATGAATACCATCCAAGCATCATTTGCCTTGGCTATAGGGTTTGATAACGGCACACTGACTATCTGGCTTCCTACGACTTCGTTGTGTTTCCAGCCAAACCCGTTTGCACTGCCATAACGTTTAATCATGCTCTTGGGCGCGCTTTCAACGGTACTGTGACACGCCAAGCATGCACTGTTTGTGATCCGAATGGGGCGCGCAAGATATAATGATCGCCCTGTCGCACTTTCGCGCTCACCAATAACTTCTTTCAGTTCTGTATTGTTACTAAACTTCTGGATGATATCGTTTTCCCAGTCAGTTGCCCTATCACGCTGGTTAGTCGGGTTAATTGTCGCCTCTTTATAGGTGTACTCAGGATTATTCTCTCGCAACGCATTAAAATTTTGTGTTGCCGCATAGGATGGCACCGTTTGGGGCAAGAATTCCTCTTCAAGCTTATCGACGAGTAACGGTTTAATTTCATTAATTGTATAGGCACGGATCGATAATGCAGCCTGCATCATAATGCCGGCATTCCTGATCACCTCGTCACGTGCATTCTTTTGCAACACGTAGTCAGAGACATAGCCTACAACCACCAGGCCCAAGACAAATATGCTGAGCAATACCAGGTTAAATTTTGCGGAAATTGTCATTCTCGAATAGCTCCCCGTTATTGCCAGTCGCCGAACCATGAGTAATATTTATTATTCTTATAAGCTGTAAAAACATATTGTTGACGCAAGTATAGCTGATAATCTTTACTCGTATGCTGCTTACTCATGTATCCAGTTAATTATATCGATATTTCATCGGTATTGATCTCGTATAAGCCATCCCTATCAGTCTCTGGCTATAGAGTTAATGGAGCAGTTTTCGCAAGTCACGGACAACCTCTTGGCTGTCCCAATGAATAGCACCATTAACGCCGTATTTAATCATTCCATCAGGGCCAATTACAAACGTTGATGGATAGACAAGTACATTCCAGCTCGCCGAGACACGACCATCCGTGTCAAGCAATACCGGGAAATCAACATTCACCTGTTGAAGGAAGCTTTTCACCCGTTTCTCATCTTCAGCATAATTTACTGAAATGAGTTCAAAGTCCACATCTCGCATGGCCTTGCGAAGATTATTCAAAGATGGAATTTCCTCTACACAAGGTGGGCACCATGTTGCCCAGAAATTTACAACGGTCACTTTCTGCGTATAAGCGTCTCGTTTAATCCGCTCCCCTGACGCCGAAACAAGATCAAGTGGTAGCGGTACAGGATTACCTTTAAATGATTTAAGTTCGCTATCCAGACCATGTGACTGTTCATTAGTAATCTTGGGTATCGGCGCTACGTCTTTAGGTGATTCTATTTTGTTCAGAAAATCAAGATCACGAAGTAACTCAGGCGGTAATGTATTGAATGCTTTAAGTGTTTCCGGCGAGGTGTCGCCTTTGTAAAACACACCTGTCACGCCATGCTTAACCTTGTAAAAGACCTGCGCGCCACCCTTACCAAGGTTGTCAAGCAATTTGAAAAGCTGCCAACGATTACTGCGTTTCCCGGCCTGGTAGAGCATGATGGGTATATTGGTCGCATAAGTAATATCTGCATAGACAGGATCAAGCCCCAGTGCGGGCACCGTGCTATAAAGTTCAGGCGAAAACAATACCACACCCGAGAGATAGGCCGCCTGGTCATTGGCATGGCGTATTTGCCATTCACGTACACCTTTGAGGACAGGCAATGCACCATAAGAACGTGTAAGTAGAGATACCTGCTTTCCAGTTTGTCTATGAGCCGCATCGATCAGGCTGGCAACATAGCGACCGTCAAGGTTGCGCATTGTGCTGGTATTCTTGGTCATAAAGAGGCTGTCAGCAAGATCAACATGCCATATTTCAACCCCTGACGCGGCTAACTTTTCAGATGTAGAAAGTGCACGTTCGTGCGTGCCGAAACCAGGCGCCACCCAGATAACGAGGTGTTCTCCCTGTGCAGGATAACGTACAACTGATAGCTCTTGTTCATTAACTGCAACATCAAAAACTTCAGTCATCGCCAATGCTGACGATGATATATAAAGGCACATGAAGCTAAAAAAAGATATTAAGCCTTTCATGCATAGGCCTGTAATCGTACGAGGTCATTTCCGCGTTGCTGGATGTTTTTTACCGCTTTTTTGTATGTGCCACGCAAGTGTTTTTTCAAATGACGTGTCACCTCACCCACAGGGATGTTCTTGAGTGAGGCAAAAATGGCCAGTGCATAGGTCGCTTCAACTTCTGATAAAAATGCTTCACGTACGGCGGCCGGATTGTAGCAACTCCCACAGCCACCTCTAAAGGTATAAGCACTGTTCGTGACCATGACGCCAAAGCCGAGAAAAATTGCCAGGAATTCCGTGGCATGAGGCCAGTGTTCACGACCACCCGGAGGCTCAGTTGTCGAAAATTGGGCCATATAATGTGCCAACGTATGAGCAAAACCGGCAATCATTCCTTCCGGATTACTAACCTGCTCAGGAACATAGTAGATAGGTAAGCTATCACTGCTGGCTGGCGCTCGATGGGCAATTCCCCCTGGCCCACGTAAATCTCCCAATATCTCCACTTTCGGTGACTCGCCTACACCTTCTGTTCCATGTGCAACGACATGTGTAGGCCAGTGACTGATACCCGCATAATGCTTGACCTTGTCGAGCATGAGCGCAGCCATTTCCTCGGCACTATCGGCTCGACCAGGAAAGAAATCGTTAGACGGTATGATCAGGGACGTATCATTGTAGAAGAGTCCTGCATCGAAATTTTCGAGTGCCCATGCGCTTGCATCGAATAACCATTGTTCTGAAGCGGGATCGAGTACGGGAGAGTTGTCGAACAAACCAAATAGCAAAACCAGACCTACCAGTATTTTTCTATAGCAAGATTATACCATGCAGGTATCGTTCTCAGGGGGTACTTTCTTGGGCGACGGCTACAGGTGTGCGCGAAGGTTTACTCAGAACAAACCATGCGCCATATAACATCAGGAAACCCACCAGCGCATGCGACCACCAGCCCATTGGACTATAGAGCACCATCAAGATAAAGCTGAGCAACATCATCGAGGTTGAACACAATTTTGCAGGCAATGGTATGACCCGGTGAGCCTGCCACTTTTGTAAGGGGCCACCAAAGATCTTGTGGTTAAATAGCCAGTCATGAAAGTGCCGTGAGCCCTTCGAAAACATCCACAATGCCAACAACATAAAAGGCGTCGTCGGCAAAACCGGCAGCACAACGCCAATCAGCCCCAGCCCGACAAAGAACCAGCCGGCACTGCAATAGATTGCTTTAAGTGGTTTGCTCATACTATATATATCGGCACAAATACTAATATCTTCAATATTAAAGGGATTGTTCAGAAACAGCGGTAACGGCTGCTCAGCTTGCTGTCGCTTTTACGGCCAATTCGATTGGTTTACCTGATTATACGCCAGAAATTGTCCGCAGTGCCGGGTGTATGACATCCCCCGCCCTGACATTGATACCTGCTGCCAATTCAGGCGTCGAATCACAGCCAAAATTGGCCAATTGCAGCACATAGGGAACCAGCGCAGCAGAAAGGGCCTGCGAAGCACTGCGTGGTACGGCCCCCGGCATATTCGTCACCCCGTAATGTACCACGCCTTCCCAGTCGAATGTGGGTGCCTCATAACTGGTCGGGCGCGTCGTCTCGATGCAGCCCCCTTGATCGACCGAAATATCAATAATGACACTGCCTTCTTGCATGGTTTTAACGGTCTCTGCATTCACTAAAACTGGCGCACGCTCACCGGTCACCAGTACCGCCCCGATAACCAGGTCAGCCTGCGCAACTGCCTGCCCGATAGAATCTGTAAATGAATGTAGTGCCGTGACATTCCTCCCCAATGCACGCATTTTGGCCAGCTTGGCGCGGTTTCGGTCAAACACCGTCACATTTGCTCCCAATGCAGCAGCAACTGACGCCGCATTACCGCCTGCCACCCCGGCACCAAGAATAACGACATTGCCTCGTTCGACTGCAGGCAGGCCACCCAACAAGATCCCCTTGCCACCCTGTGGTCGATGCAACAAAAAGGTGCCTGTCTGCACGGCAATACGGCCAGCGATATCGCTCATTGGTGCGAGCAAGGGAAGTGCGCCAGTACTGTCTTCTACCGTTTCAAACGCAATCGCCGTCAGCCCAATATCCTGAAGGGCCTTCATTAATTCAATATTCGCAGCAAGGTGCAAATAGGAAAATAGGTGATGATTATTGTTCAGGTGATCAAGGTCTGAACCAAAGGGTTCTTTTACTTTTACAATAAGCCCTGCTGCCCCATACAGGGACGCGGCATCCTCTACCAGCCTTACGCCAACCGCTTCATATTCATCATCACTATAACCACTGGCCACCCCGGCACTGCTTTGCACATAGACCTCATGTCCATGTCGTACTAATTCAGCTGCAGCGGCTGGAATAAGAGCGACACGCCCTTCCTGTATTTTGACTTCCTTGGGGATACCTATCTGCATATGCGGTCTTCAATATGTCCGAACGTTAGTTATACACCAAGTATCGTATAAATCTGACAGGCGTCAATTTCCATGTTGCCTTCAGCATAAAAAAGCCGGCAAAAGCCGGCTTTTTTAAACATGCATTGTCCCGCTATTAATCACTGCGACTTGTCGTTTCAAGCAGGTGATAGCCAAACTGTGTCTGGATAGGACCATGGACGACATTCAGCTCGTCATTAAATACAACCTTGTCAAACTCAGGCACCATCTGGCCCTGGCTGAATTCACCAAGCTCACCACCACTTTGTCCAGATGGGCACTTTGAAAATTCTTTCGCTATATCAGCAAATGATTCACCATCTGCAATACGTTTTTTCAGATCTTCACAATCTGATTCAGATTCTACAAGAATGTGTCTTGCGCTGGCTGTAGGCATAATCGTTCTCCTGGTAATCATCAATCATATAAAAATAAACCCCGCGATATACGCGGGGTTTATGTCAAACATCAAACTGTCAGGTACTAGACCGTAACGTTTGACGCCTGTGGGCCTTTTGGACCATCTTCTACATTGAATGTAACCTGCTGGCCTTCAGCCAGTGTACGGAAACCTTCACTTGCGATTGCAGAAAAATGTACAAAGACGTCCTTGCTACCATCGTCTGGTGCAATGAAGCCGAAGCCCTTGGATTCGTTAAACCACTTAACGGTTCCTGTTGCCATGATAATCACCTCTTAAATATCAAAATCGTTATATAAAAATACAAATCTTACAAGGTTATTAACAGGAGAAAGCATACGGAAACTTCTGACAAGAACCAGTGATAGAATGTAATCACTGACAGTGTAACCCGTTTTAAATCAAAAAACACTATACCTAATACTGATAAATACCTGAAAAACACCCATTTCCATACAAATATAGCGAATTTGTCACGAATTTATCGCTTTTTAGGCAATATCTCGGTTATACTGCGCGCCAAGCACAGGTACACATCGGTCTGTACCTCTTTTTTCAACGCGGTAATCCTTCCCGGTTCACCTCGAAATACATAGATACTTCTGCCTAGACCGACCACAACCTAGTCGTTGATTTGTAGGCCGATCTCTGGAGAACATCACAGCATGTCATTTGAATCACTCGGTCTGCAGGCCGACATACTCCGTGCAATTGCCGAAAAAGGCTACACAGTACCTACACCCATACAAAAACAAGCCATCCCTCCCGTACTCGAGGGCAAAGACCTTATGGGTGGCGCCCAGACGGGAACCGGTAAAACAGCAGGTTTTACCCTTCCGGTATTACAACGCCTGATGGAAACAGACGAGCCCCGTAAGGGTCGCCGGCCTGTACGCGCTTTAATTCTCACCCCGACACGCGAACTTGCCGCGCAAGTACACGAAAGCGTTCAGGCCTATGGTCGACATTTACCGTTAAAATCAGCGGTTGTTTTTGGTGGGGTCAGTATCAACCCACAGAAGCAGAAACTCATTAAGGGTGTTGATATCCTTGTCGCGACACCAGGCCGACTGCTCGATCACGTGGGCCAACGATCTGTTGATTTATCCAAAGTAGATATCCTCGTGCTCGATGAGGCGGACCGCATGCTCGACATGGGTTTCATTCGTGATATCAGGAAGGTCCTGGATTTATTGCCCAAGAAGAAACAGACGCTGCTTTTCTCTGCGACATTCTCAGATGATATAAAGAAACTTGCCAATGACCTGCTTAATTCGCCTAGCCTGATCGAGGTGGCCCGCAGGAATACAGCATCAGAAACCGTCAAACAAGTCGTTCACCCTGTTGATAAAAAACGTAAGCGCGAATTACTATCGTTACTTATCCGTGCACATGAGTGGCAGCAAGTACTGGTCTTTACGCGTACCAAACATGGTGCTAACCGACTCGCTGAGCAACTCGACAAAGATGGCATTACCTCTGCCGCGATCCATGGCAACAAAAGCCAGGGTGCCCGTACACGGGCGCTCGCTAACTTCAAGTCTGGTCAGGTCAGTGTGCTTGTTGCTACGGACATTGCTGCACGTGGACTTGATATTGATCAACTGCCGCATGTCGTGAACTACGAGCTACCCAATGTCGCAGAAGATTACGTTCACCGTATTGGTCGAACCGGGCGAGCTGGAAATGAAGGTGAAGCCATGTCCCTGGTATGTGTAGATGAGTTAAAACTCCTCAAGGATATTGAGAAACTCATCAATCGAGAGATTCCAAAAATAGAATTTGAAGGCTTCGAACCTGACCCAAACATCAAGCCTGAGCCGATTCAGAATGGTCGAGGTCGCCAACAGAAGGGTAACGGTAGACGAAACCAGTCTGCTGCGCGCAATAAGTCACGTAAAAGCAACCATTCAGGGGCTGGCAATCGTGGTCAAAAACGCAATGCATCACACGGCAAACGTGGAAATCAGTCAAAAAATGCACATGCCTGATGACTCAGGCCTGTACACTATTTAGTCTTTTCAAAATAATAGCGCAGGCCTAGGCTTTAACATTGATAAGGCTACCTGAGAGTGATGCCGCCGACTGGATCAATTGCAACTCGGCATTTCCTTGAAGCTCCTGAACCTCTTTGGCCTTCTTCAGGACACTGATTTCATGGACAGTTGATGATACGCGTTGTGTAAAAGCCGCATTGTTATTCGCTGAAAGAATGCTGTTGTCCATGATAAATGCCTCATTACAGGTTTGTTATAAGCTGTAACGGACATGCCAGGTGAATCTATAGGGGCTAAAAATGTGAATATGTCACACTCAAATAATAAATTTCAGAGACGGTCTGAGTAACGAATCATAGCGTTAAAGCGCTGCGTAGGGAGCTCGTCGATGCTACGCTGGTATATATTTTCACTCAGAAACACCATCTCCTCATCGAGTTCGCTTTCTAACAAATCTTTGTACCAGGCCTTACGTTTACCCGCATCCCCTGCACTCCAACGGTAACCACGCTTTTTTAATTCGTCCTTTTTGTCAAAGGGCGACCCTTCAGCCCATATACGAACATTGTTTTGCCTGGCATTTTCAAGAAGGCGTCTCAGTACAGGTTCACCTGAAACAGGAAGTTTATTTGAAAGAATTTCAATACCCGCCTGGCAGTCAATGGTTGCACGGTGTCCTTCAAAGAAAAAACCATATTTATAGGCAAGGAATTCAAGCTTAACACCCTCGACACCTTCTTCTTGCCAATTCACATCAGCGATCGAACATGCCCATGAAATATCCTTGAATTCGTCAAGAATTTTTTCACAAAATGGTCGGTCAAACCGTGCATTGTGAGCGATAACAAGTGCGGCTTTGGATAATAGTTCCCTGACTGCATCAAGATCGAGCGACTGACCTTTGACCATATCGTCAGTGATACCTGTAATTTGCTGTGCAATCTCGGGGATTGGCATCCCCGGGTCATTCAATCCATTGTACTCAGGTAATAACCGGTAAATATTACCTGACGCATCAAACTCAAAAGGCACCATCGCCAATTCAATGACCTTATCTGCCTGAACATCTAAGCCTGTCGTTTCAGTATCAAGAAATATACCCATACGCTTGCTCGCTTCATTCTGAGAATGATAAGACTCAACAGGCTTAAACCGTTTTACTATTCGATAGTCACCGCTTGCTTCAAGCTGTTTAATACATTCATCGATCATTGTTGGTTTCTTCTCCGGATTTCGGGTAGGGTAAATAATTCATTTATAATAACGCCAAGCAGAAATAAACCCTATACCTCATGCGATGGAACTAATAAAACGCCTATCACTGACATGCATTCTCCTGCTCATTATAGTGAGCGTGGAAGTCGTGCTTTTGGTTGCTTTTACCGGCGCAGGCATTAATAAACTAATCATGCCCATCTTCTCAAATTTGGACTTTCTATGGCTACTGACCAAATCCAACTTTCATGCCGGTATTATCGAAATAATCAACCAGCCAGTACTTATTATTGGCAACGCTACTTTGCCACCTGCAGATTTCCTGTCAGCGCTATATTATTACCCTGTTAGTAGCCTGCTTCATATCGGCCTGGCCTGGTTAATCAGCACTCGCATGGTTATACACAAGTCCAGACCACACAAATATTCTTTTTTTACTGGTTGCGCACTATTTCTCGTGACAATAAATTATATCTGGCTTGCAGCCTGTTGCGGTGCATCTCCCGGCTGGACATTGGATACCATTTTTTTAAACTATGTTATGTCCTCAGAAGGTACACCGATCCAGCATATGAATATATACGATGCCGTGTATCGATATATGCAACCACTACAATTACTCGTGATGATACTCGCATCAATGCTCATCTGGCGCGGCATGTCATCCAGCTCAAAACATTAGAAACTTATCCATTGCTATGTGCATTGAGCATTGTAAAAAGACTTTGTGCATGCTCTGCGGCTTCCCGGCCCAGGTAGGTCAGGTATCCACCATCCTCCTGGGAAATAATTCCCTTCTCAAACAGGCGTTGTGCTGCCGAGATAACGTCTTGATCAGCATCTGAATGAATTTTTAACCCTTTCTGATTACTGGACAGGTCATATAGCATCAAGACATGAAGTTCTGCGTGATTTTCAGTCGTAAAGGCCATGTTTTCTCCTTCTCGTTGTAGATTTCATAAACTTTCTGCAAATGGCATTTGTACTTATCATGCCGGTTGAATCATTATCTGACTAATTTCACTCGGTGCCATAAACCGGAGTGGTGGCCCCCAATAGCCAGTTCCTCGACTGACAAATATCTGCTTGTCCTCATCATGCTGATGAAGTCCTGCCAGGTAGGGCTGAGCAGCCATTACAAGCAGACCAAATGGGAAAATTTGTCCACCATGTGTATGGCCACTGAGCATTAAATCACAGCGATAATTACCCATTTCATTTATCATCTTCGGTTGATGTGCTAACACGATACAGGCGTTGGTCTGATCGACATCGTTAAAGGCTTGTTGCACATCGGGTGGGAACAAGCCTGTACTTGCACCAATGACATCATTAATCCCAATAAGATTAAATTGACGATCACCTTCTCCTATCACGACATGATCATTCAAAAGCGGCACAATATTAAGTTCAGTCAGGTAGGCAATTGACTCACCCGCACCATGAAAATATTCATGGTTACCAAGAATAAAGTAGGTCGGTGCCTCTAATGCCTTTAGTGGATACAGATCATATTCAATTTTACTAATCGGCAAGTCAACGAGATCACCCGTAATTACCACGGCGTCGGGTTTTAGCTGGTTCGTTGTTTCCACAAGCTTCTCAATGAAGTCTCGCTTGATTGTTCGTCCCACATGAACATCTGTTAACTGCACCAGGTTAAAACGATCGTGTGGAAAGTCCTTGACCTTCACGTCCACCCTGTTCAGTTCAGGAAAACGCACTCCCTGGCTGAAACCTCTCAGCAGGTAGGCAAAAGCTGCCACCAACATTGTGACATCAAAAATATACTTTAATGCCCTTCTCCGTGAAGTATCGACCGGAATACGTCTGGATGTGGTAATGATTAGGTCGTAACAAATGGCTACAACAAATAACATGAATGTTACACCGACAAAACTGCTGGTCAGCCGGTACAGTGTCGGTGAATCTGGAATCAAGCCGGTTGCGATGTCGATAATAAAAAACGTATCACCAAGCATCAAGATAACAGGGATGCTCAACAAGTAGTGCCGTTTTGCATGAGTAACCAGGCGTAGAAACCGTCGCCAGGTATAGATGTTCATCAACGCCATGACGAACAGGAAGATCGAAGAAAAGATGAAAAACCTCATGGCATAAGTAGAACATGCCGATTAGCTTGTTGCCACACCTTTCAGGAAAGAACTTCACTGCAAAGATGCGTATAATTAAGACATGCTAATTGCACTCGGTATAATACTTATTGTCGTCATCATCTATGGCCCCCAGTATTGGGTAAGCCATGTTTTACGTACCCACAGCACTCAACAAGAGCATTTCCCAGGCACCGGTGGTGAACTTGCTCAGCATCTTGTAGAACGTTTTGGTCTTGATGGGGTCAAGGTTGAACCAACACAGCTTGGTGATCACTACGACCCTTCTGCAAAAGCAGTACGACTCACCCCTGATAAGTTTGACGGAAAATCACTCACTGCGATTACTGTTGCTGCACACGAAGTCGGTCATGCCATTCAACATAAAGTCGGTTACCCACCTTTATTATGGCGTCAAAAGCTTGCAGGCATTGCGATGATGGCTGAAAAAATCGGTGCTTTAAGTGCTTTTGCAATCCCGATACTGGCTCTTGTATCCCGCTCTCCCCGGGTGGGACTGATCATGTTAAGTATTGCGATTGGCAGTATGTTAATCGGGACTATTCTGCATCTGGTCACACTGCCCGTGGAATGGGATGCCAGCTTCAAGCGTGCGTTACCTGTTTTAAGTCAAGGCGACTATATTTCTGACCGGGAGATGAAACATGCACATAAAATCCTTACCGCTGCCGCATTAACGTATGTAGCTGGTTCGCTGGCAAGTCTCCTTAACCTTGGAAGGTGGATTGCTATACTAAGGCGTTAATTCTGTTTTTTTCTGCGACAGGACATGTTCAACTTTCTGAAGAAAGTCAACAATATTGATTGGCTTGGTGACATAGTCATGAAAACCGGCTTCTATACCGCGACTCACTTCTTCTGGCATAGCATCGCCACTGACCGCTATCACCGGCACATCTTGCAAGTGCTCCATGTTACGTAGATGTTTAAATAAGTCATACCCGGACATACCTGGAAGGTTAAGATCAAGTAAGATCATGTCGAGGCGATGATTTGCAGCCAACTTCAGGCCTAAAGCCGGTTCGCTAGCCGTTAACAGGCGGATATCTTCATGGCCTGATAGAATCTTACTGATCAATTTAACCGTGACAGGGTCATCCTCAACATATAACAATGTCCGTATTGGCTTGGTAAGCTCACTAACCTCTTCATCCTCGATCAATGCCACGTTATTTTTTTCAATTTCTTTAAGGTCATTCATTACCGGGAACTCAACCCAGAAACAGCTCCCCCCCTTATCGCCAGGCTCAAAACCAATCCGCCCTCCCATAAGTTCAACAAGACTCTTGGTAATCACCAGGCTAATTCCGGAACCATTCGATTCAGAAACCCCTGCCTCAAGGCGCGCGAAAGGTTCGAATAATTTTTCACCTTCTTCTGCTGAAATACCTTTGCCTGTGTCTTTGACCAAGACCTTTACCCTACCCCTCGATACCTCACTCAAGCTTACAATGACCTGACCATTGTCATTATTAAACTTAACCGCATTATCCATGAGGTTAAGCAACACTTGCTTGAAACGTGTCGGGTCCACTTCGATAGCCAGTTCGCTATCCAGGGTGTTCGTCATATCGATATGGATTTCTCGCTCAGCAGCACCTTGTTCAAGCTGCTGCTTGCACTCCTGCAATACAGATGCAATCGAGACGGGTCTAATTGCAAAATGGATCTTGCCTGATTCCAATGCTGCAAGGTCGAGAATATTATTGACAAGGTTAAGCAGGTTTTTCCCTGCATTGACAATTTCTTGTGCGCTATCTTTTTGTGCGCCACTTAACGGGTTATTGCGATCCAGTTGTAGTAGTTGGCCAAAACCCATTATGTGGTTAAGCGGTGTTCGTAATTCATGGCTCATCAGGGATAGGAATTCTGATTTTATTTGACTGGCCTTTTCAGCATTTTCTTTTGCTGTTATTAAGGCAACCTCATGACGCTTTCGGTCACTAATATCGCGGACCGTTGCAATAATCATAATAGGCTGGGTGCGTTCGAGCATCCGGACACTGATTTCAGCTGGAAAACCTGTACCGTCTTTATGCACACAGGTTGCTTCAAATACACCGGAGTGATTGAGGTTGTTGTTGAACTCATCAAAAAGATCCGACAGCTCATCAAAGCCATATTCGAAGTAAATATCCTGTGGCCCGAGATCAAGCAATTCATCTTTGGTATAGCCGAGCTTGGTCCACCCTGCCTTATTCGCATCGACGATACGCATGGTTGCACGGTCAATCAGGTAGATATTGTCCTCTGAACTATCAAGTGCAGCCCGGAAACGAATCAGCTTAACTTCAGCTTCCTTGCGTTCAGTAATATCACTAATTGTGCAAACCGCCCCCGTCTGGTTACCTTCATCATCAAAAAGTGGTGACGAGGCAATTCGGTACCAGCCATCTAGCGCCGGCAACTCTGTTTCTAGCCAGAATGAGGGTTTATCACCAATGACAGATGCATTTGTACGCTGGTGTTGAGGGTTCGTAGTCCCACATATCGCAAGCCTGTAATCCTTGCCAATTATGTCTCCATGTTCAGCAGAAAAGCGCGCAGTCATCGCTTTATTCGCACGGATAATCCTACCATCCATATCGACTGTGCAAACAAAATGTGGCAATGCGTCAAAAGTACGCGACCACTCAAGGTTTTCCTGGAAAATCTTGTTAACAAGCCCGTCTTTCATATCGAAAGTCCTGGATTCACCCTTCACATTTTTGTTTTTAGCCTTATCTTTCATTTCAGGTTCCTTCCCGAATTTCATTTGACGACTCAAGCATACCGACCAGGTCTCCGAGGTAAGACTTGACATCAATTTCATACTCTCCTGGGTCTACAATCCCTGTAACCCTTACATCTTTTTCATCATTCTTTTTAAACAGACTGATATCATACAAACGTGGTACTGGGTAAAACTGTTTATTCTTGTCCAGTATCAGCATCAATTTTGGTTCAAGACGTGATTTCCTGTTTTGTGTAATCACTATGCCTAGTTCACCTGTGCTCAATAGCACGGCACAACCAATCGGAAATATCCCCACACACTTGATAAACTCTTCGACAAGACAGGCATCAAAGTTCATATTACGCAGGGCATAAAGCTGGGTCATCGCCGCGCCGGGGGTTAATTTTTCTTTATCCGCATGTTCACCCGTAATGGCTTCGTAAAAATCAGCAATTGCTACAATACGCCCATAAAGCGGAATCGAATCACCCCTTATTTGTTCTGGGTAGCCGTAACCATCATAGCGTTCATGGTGTGTATAAACCGCATCAATAGCCCGGTAAGGGAGATGCCGCTCTTCATCAAGCAAGAGTTCCATGCCCAGTGCAGCATGTTTTTTCATTACTTCATATTCTTCATCGGTCAGCGCGCCCTCTCTCGTCACTAATTCTTTAGGGATTTTAGCCTGTCCAATATCATGCAATAGCGCACCCAGACCGAGCTCTATCATGTACTGACGTGGAAACCCAAGCATCCGCCCGAGTGCCAGGGAAAGTGTGCATACGTTAAGGCTGTGGACCAGTCGCTGCGCATCACACTCTTCAAGTAAAGCCAGCAATGCATGTGCATCCGGGTTGCGAATAATGCTGTCGACGAGGCCAGTTACGGCTTTCTTGGTTTCGGCCGTTGTTATACTGGAACCCGAACGAATGTCAGCATAAAGTGACTCAACAGCTGTAACCGCATTTGAACGTGCTTCAATTGCAGGAACTAACTCATCCTCGATGCAAACTTCGTCCGGATACTCGACATCCTTAAGGAGGTGGCTATCGGGAACCCAGAATTGCTCACGTCGTTCAAGTATCTTCTTTTCGTGCTTGCTTTCGTGGCTGACTCTCACCTTGGATTCCAGGTGACGGGATTTATCGAGGTCAATGTAGACGACACTACATATTTTCTTTAAGGCCAGGACATCCTCGATACTATGAATATAGAAACCCTGGAATTTAAATGGCGAATCAAGCCATGGACGATCCAGTTCACGAACGAACATCCCAAACTTCAGTTGATGAACCGAAACTTCATACTTCTTATAAGTTGTATTGACTGTATTAATGGTGCTTTCCCTGCCAGTCCGGTAAAAATGTTTTGAATAATTTTTTGCTGCCTTACCTGGCACTACAACCAAACATCACATCCCTTTTATAGCTGTATATTATGCCCTTTTTTTTTATGGATTAAAATCATTCTAATTCATCTATAAAACCAATGAATCACACAGGGAAAACCTATAACTTATTGTATCTAAATAAAATAATTACCACGCATTATATAAGGTGGTGGATGCTCAAGATACGCTACCGGGCACCTGTGAGACCGAAACACTACGATAAATCATAAAAAAGATATACAGCGATACAATTGCAGCGAAATAGCACCAAACCGATACAAAGGCCCACTCGAAAAACGCACCGGTTACAAGACCAGACAAGAACACCAATGCACCGAGCATACGGTGATAGGGATCAGTTGAGAGAATCAAAGGAGTGAGCAAAATACAGGCGTAAATAACCGTTATAAGGTTTTGCGACACCCATACATCAAAGATGAACTTGGGTTGATAATGAATGGAGTGCTTAACAATTGATACTGCCAGCCAGTTCTCGTTCAATAACAGGGGCACATACATGCTCATACCGAATAACACACCAATCACTGCCACCAGCAAGAATGTACGTTTTAACTTTGGGGAGACTTCCGTCAGGTAGGCTGAAAAAGGCACCCAACCCAGCCATATCACATGAGAAAACAATATGAAGCCAAGCGCCAGGTAGTGTACCTCCCCTGCCCGACCATCTTGCAGTGCCAACCAAAGACGTCCTTCAATTAACTGTTGCAGACCAAACAACAATGGCAGCATTGCAAAGGCCCAGTAAGACTTATCGAGTTGGCATGACTTTCGGACACTGTACAGGCCAGCCGGAATAAGGACGGTAGCAGCAGCAAAACTCGCAGTAGCAGAAAAACACATGCAATTCCCTTCAATTAAGCCAGTTAATTAATGCTGTCGACAAACACTATAATCTATAACCAACCAGCCAAATTTATTAACATTTCCCATGCTAAAAACACTAATCATCACAATACTTAAAAATTTATATAGTAGGTTCCTTCTCACTATTAGCCAGTTGTAACTCGATCCAGAAAATGGAACCTTGGTCTACAACACTCTCAAAATTGATTCTTCCACCCATTAACTCGATGATTTCGCGACACAGTGACAGCCCAATACCCGTGCCTTCAATTGTAGTCGAGTGCGCATCCAGCCTGTCGAAGGGATCAAACACACGCTTTTGTAGATCTGGTTTTATACCCTGCCCGGTATCCTCTACGGAGAAAACTAATGAATCTGCCTGTTGCTCAATGCTCAATTCAACCATGCCATGCTTGCGATTATATTTCAGCGCATTTGTCAGCAAGTTTAAAACAACTTGTTTCGTACGCCTGCGGTCGGCATTAATCATGTAAGACTCTTCTGTCTGAGGAAAAACAATCGTCACTTCAAATTTTGACGCAAGTCCACGAACCATTGTCAATGTCTCATTGACCAGTTGCACAAAATCAAAATCTTCACGCTCAATTTTCAACTTACCGAGTTCAACCCGAGACAGGTCGAGTACTTCGTCTATAAGTGCCAATAAATGATTACCGGCATTAAGAATTTCACCTAGGGAGTTTATGTCATTTTCGTTTAGGTTTTTTTCGACATTCAGTTCAAGAAGCTGTGAGAAACCAAGAATCGCATTCATCGGCGTTCGCAGCTCATGACTCATTCGAGACAGGAATTGAGTCTTGGCGGCATTGGCTCGTTCGGCTTCGTCTCTGGCCGCTGATAACTCAGTTGTTCGTTGCCTAACAAGTTCCTCAAGATTATCACGATTATCCTGTAGCGTTTTTTCTGCCACTTTGCGCAGTTCGATTTCTCGTGATAGACGCCGGTTCCAGAAGATAAAGATGACAAATAGAACACATGCGCCAAACAGTATTTTATAGGCAAGTGAGTAATCAACCTTTTCTGTGAATTTCGCTTCAATCCACCTGTCAAGAATAACCTGTTGTTGTTCCCTGCTAATCCTGGCTATAGTCTTATCAAGTATAGATTTCAGTAACGGAAGGTTTTTCTGAACACCAAACGCAAGGCTTGTATCAAATTCTGTCTTACCTGTTATCCTGACATCATTTAAACCCAGCTCAGAAATTGTATAACTACATAGCGCCAGGGTGCACAACAAGGCATCAACCTTTCCCGTCGACACAGACACAAGCCCGTCCTGGATATCTTCAACTGTGACAAACTCTATACCTGAATATTTTTTTCGAATCTTGGCTGCATAACCATAATCCCTGATCAGGGCGATTCGCATATCACTGATTGCATTTATACCCTCAACATAATTTTGCTTGGCTGACATGGCAATGACAATCGGGTTGGTGATATAGGGTTTTGAAAAATTCAGGTGGGATTTTAGATCAGAGTCATCGGTCTCGGAAAGCACATCAACCTCACCTGATTTTGCTTTTTCAACTGACTCTGTCCAGGTATTACTTGGACTGAAATTAACCTTGATACCGGTCTTTTTCGAAATAAGCTTAAGGTGTTCAGCAACAATACCGATGTATTCACCCTTATCATTAAAGGCCTCGTAAGGAAGCCAGTTTGGATCACCGGTGAACGTTATCTCGGGGTTCTCCTCTAACCACTTTTTCTCGGCATCATTAAGCTCCAGGCCACCAGCGGTGTTAAGCTTGTTGCTCAAATCCTGACGAACTTCATTAAGCACCGTATCGTAGAGGTGTTTTCTTGGCATAACATCCCATAGCAGCATGTCATCGTATTTCGCTATATGATGATAGAGAGGTGTCGCTTCACCCTGGCCGCTAACGACATGTTCTACCTTGGCGTTTGCTGGGGCAAGACCAGTGATGTAAGACATTCTGGCCTGTACATCAGGTTGTATCTGATGGTCGATATATTTATGAGCAAGCCCCTTGCTGCTACTAAGATTACTTACCAGGTAGCTATCGAACATACCAACAGCACCTTCACGAGGAATAATAAATTCAAAATTACGGCCTTCCCTCTGTAATCTACGTGAGGGATCAAACCAGCTATTAATAAGTATCGTTTCACCATTACGGATGGCTTCAATCGCCTCATCGCCGCCACCATAATAGGCTTGAGCCTGCGTATTGAGTTCGAACAATTTATTCTTTACATCTGACAATTGATCTCGCGTCAGGTTATAAACATTGTTATAGCCAAGAGAAAGTGCCGTAATCCAGATCATTGAGACATCGTCCCATAACGACACCATCCCCTTGTAGTCAGGGTCCCATAAGACAT